>Ga0207713_1000296_pt1 | contig 57184 bp, 30 predicted proteins | sample KBSS64metaG_FD_184404 | JGI IMG/M metagenome (GOLD analysis project Ga0207713, IMG submission 184404) | Switchgrass rhizosphere microbial communities from Kellogg Biological Station, Michigan, USA - KBS S6-4 metaG (SPAdes) (version 2) | ecosystem: Host-associated > Plants > Roots > Rhizosphere >...
TGGAGCTAGACGGGATCGAACCGTCGACCTCTTGCATGCCATGCAAGCGCTCTCCCAGCTGAGCTATAGCCCCTCATCGTTGATGTCATCGCTGAGGACGGGGCGAATCTTAAGGGCGTATCGAAAGGCTGTCAAACTTATTTTTGAAAAATTTCAAAATTTTTTGTCGGCATTACAATCACTTACCGCCCTCCCCCCGTAAATTCGGGGGAAAACACCGAAGGACAGGATCAAAAGATCATGACCTTCGGCGCGTCCTGCAGAGTCAAACGCAATCAGGCGATGGCGCCCAACAGCTTTTCCCACTCTTTGTTTTCTTTCTTCGACACGCCGCCCAGCAGGTCAATCGCCTGGCGCAGACGGAAACGGGTCAGATCCGGCCCGAGGATTTCCATCGCATCAAGCACCGACACCGAACTCGCCTGCCCGGTAATCGCGGCAAACATCAGCGGCATCGCATCACGCAGCTTGAGCTCGAGGGATTCGACCACCGCCTGAATCGTCGCGGTGATGCTGTCCTTCTCCCACTGACGCAGGCTTTCCAGCTTCCACAGGATCAATTGCATCAACTGACGAACCTGATCGCCCGAAAGCTTTTTCGATTCGAACAGCTTGGCATCCGGGTTCACGCCACCGGCGAAGAAGAACCCGGCCAGCGGTGCAACCTGGCTGAAGGTTTCGACACGGCCCTGAACATGCGGCGCGATCTTCATCATGTATTCGGAATTGAACGCCCACTTCTGTACGCGAGCGGCGAACTCTTCCACCGGCAGATCACGCAGCCACTGGCCGTTGAGCCACGACAGTTTCTCGATGTCGAAAATCGGCCCGCCCAGCGACACGCGCTTGAGGTCGAAGTTGTCGACCATTTCCTGCAGCGAGAACTTCTCGCGCTCGTCCGGCATCGACCAGCCCATGCGGCCCAGGTAGTTGAGCATCGCCTCAGGCATGAAACCCATGCGCTCGTAGAATGTCACCGAAGTTGGGTTCTTGCGCTTGGACAGCTTGCTCTTGTCCGGGTTACGCAGCAGCGGCATGTAGCACAGCTCCGGCTGTTCCCAGCCGAAATACTCGTAAAGCAGGATCAGTTTCGGCGCCGACGGCAGCCATTCTTCGCCACGCAGCACGTGAGTGATGCCCATCAGGTGGTCGTCGACCACGTTGGCCAGGAAGTACGTCGGCAGGCCGTCGGTCTTCATCAGCACCTGCATGTCCATGCGATCCCACGGGATCTCGACGTCGCCACGCAGCATATCCGGCACCACGCAGACGCCTTCGCTCGGCACCTTCATGCGGATCACGTGCGGCTCGCCCGCAGCCAGGCGCCGGGCGACTTCTTCCTTGGACAGCAACAGCGCACGGCCGTCGTAACGCGGGGTTTCGCCGCGCGCCATTTGCTCGGCGCGCATCTGATCCAGCTCTTCAGCGGTGCAGAAGCACGGGAAGGCGTGGCCCATATCGACCAGTTGCTGGCAGTACTTCTGGTAGATATCGCCGCGCTCGCTCTGACGGTAAGGACCGTGCGGGCCGCCGACGTCCGGGCCTTCGCTCCAGTCGATGCCCAGCCAGCGCAGGGCGTCGAAGATCTGCTGTTCGGACTCGCGGGTCGAACGCAATTGATCGGTGTCTTCGATCCGCAGGATGAACTCACCGCCGTGCTGCTTGGCAAAGCAGTAGTTGAACAGTGCGATGTAAGCGGTACCTACGTGGGGATCCCCGGTAGGCGATGGCGCGATGCGAGTGCGGACGGTGGTCATGGCATGTCTCGAAAAGAATGAAAAGCAAAGAACGATCAAGCGGCGAATGGTAACAGGCGACACCCGCCCCGCTCCAGCGGGCAGGGCATTTAAGCCAAGGTTGCGTCTGGAACGCCCGTTGGCCGTGGTGAATGGCCGAATATCAACAGACGGCATTTACCGTTCATCGGCTGTATGCCAGATTCGCCTGCTGATAACTTTCCTTACAATTCCTCGACTACAGTTTGCCCATGCCTGCCCAACTCAAGCGTCGCCTGTTCATTTTCCTGCTGCTGGTCCTGCTGATTGCCGGGGGCTTTTTCGCCCATTGGTTTTTCAAGGGACGCTTTTATGAAAGCACCGACAACGCCTATGTCCAGGGTGAAATCACCCGCGTGTCGAGCCAGTTGAGCGCACGCATCGACGAAGTGCTGGTGCAGGACAACCAACATGTGGAAAAGGGCCAACTGCTGATCCGTCTCGAACCGAATGATTTCCGTCTGGCCGTCGATCGCGCCAACGCCGCCCTCGCCACCCGTGAGGCCGAGCGCCTGCAAGCCCAGAGCAAATTGACCCAGCAAGCCAGCCTGATTGCCGCCAGCGACGCGCAAGTTGCCACCACCCAGGCAACGCTCGGCCGCTCGCAGGTGGATTTGTCGCGGGCAGAAACCCTGCGTAAACCCGGCTACGTCTCCGAGGAGCGGGTCACCACCCTCTCCGCCGACGCCCATATCGCCCGCTCGCAAGTGGCCAAGGCCCAGGCCGATGCCCAGAGCCAGCGCCAGCAAGTCAACGCGCTGACCGCCGAGATCAAACGCCTCGATGCACAGATCGCCAACGCCCGTGCCGACCTCGCCCAGGCCGAACTGAACCTGACCCGCAGCGAAATCCACGCGCCGATCAGCGGCCTGATCGGCCAGCGTGCCGCGCGTAATGGGCAAGTGGTACAGGCCGGCGCCTATCTTTTGTCGATCGTCCCGGACGAAGACATCTGGGTGCAGGCCAATTTCAAGGAAACCCAGATCGGCCACATGCAGCCGGGCCAAAAGGCCGAGCTGCTTTTCGATGCCTATGGCGATACGCCGGTCGAAGCCCGGGTCGACAGTCTGTTCGCCGCCTCTGGCGCGCAGTTCAGCCTGTTGCCGCCGGACAACGCCACCGGCAACTTCACCAAGGTCGTGCAGCGGATTCCGGTCAAGCTGACCTTCAAGGCCGATAACCCGCTGCACGGCAAGATCCGTCCGGGCATGTCCGTCACCGCCACCGTGAACATCAAAGACGCCCCTGACAATGGCCGGTGATTCACTGATCCGCCCGGTCGGCGAACCGACCCGGCGGGACTGGATCGCGGTGATGAGCGTGATGCTTGGCGCCTTCATGGCGGTGCTCGACATCCAGATCACCAACTCGTCGCTCAAGGATATTCAGGGCGCCCTGTCGGCGACCCTGGAAGAAGGCTCGTGGATTTCGACGTCTTATCTGGTGGCGGAAATCATCATGATTCCGCTGACCGCCTGGCTGGTGCAGTTGCTGTCGGCACGGCGGCTGGCGGTGTGGGTGTCGCTGGGGTTTCTGATTTCTTCGCTGTTGTGCTCGATGGCCTGGAGCCTGGAGAGCATGATCGTGTTTCGCGCCATGCAGGGCTTCACCGGCGGCGCGCTGATCCCGCTGGCGTTCACCCTGACCCTGATCAAACTCCCCGAACACCACCGCGCCAAAGGCATGGCGATGTTTGCCATGACCGCCACCTTCGCCCCGTCCATCGGCCCGACCCTCGGCGGCTGGCTCACGGAAAATTGGGGCTGGGAGTACATCTTCTATATCAACATCCCGCCGGGGCTGATCATGATCGCCGGGCTGATGTACGGTCTGGAGAAGAAAGAAGCGCACTGGGAGCTGCTGAAAAGCACCGATTACACCGGTATTCTCACCCTGGGTGTCGGCCTCGGTTGCCTGCAGGTTTTCCTTGAGGAAGGCCATCGCAAGGACTGGCTGGAATCGAGCCTGATCGTGACGCTGGGCAGCATCGCCCTGCTGAGCCTGATCACCTTTGTGATCGTGCAGATCTCCAAGCCCAATCCGCTGATCAACCTCGGCATTCTGCGCAATCGCAATTTCGGGCTGTCGAGTATTTCCAGCCTCGGCATGGGCGTCGGACTGTACGGTTCGATCTATCTGCTGCCGCTGTACCTGGCGCAAATCCAGAACTACAACGCCCTGCAGATCGGCGAAGTGATCATGTGGATGGGCGTGCCGCAGCTGTTTCTGATTCCGCTAGTGCCGAAACTGATGAAATTCGTCTCGCCGAAATGGCTGTGCACAATCGGTTTCGGGCTGTTCGGGCTGGCGAGTTTTTCATCCGGGGTGCTCAATCCGGATTTCGCCGGGCCGCAGTTCAACCAGATCCAGATCATCCGTGCCTTGGGTCAGCCGCTGATCATGGTGACCATTTCGCTGATCGCCACGGCGTACATCCTGCCGCAAGACGCGGGCTCAGCATCGAGCCTGTTCAACATTTTGCGCAACCTCGGCGGCGCCATCGGCATCGCCCTGCTCGCTACTTTGCTGGATGCGCGCACCAAAACCTATTTCGATTATTTGCGTGAAGCGGTGGTGCCGACCAATCCGCAGGTGGCCGAACGCTTGGCGTCGATGACCGATCGTTTCGGCAGTGACACGGCGGCGTTGGGCAAGTTGAGCGAGATCGTGCATCAGCAGGCGCTGATCATGGCCTACAACGATGCGTTTCATTTTGTCGGGATTGCGCTGGGGATCAGCATGTTGGCGATTTTGCTGACCAAGAAATTGCCCGCCGGACTGAAGGCCGGCGAGGCACATTAATCTTGAGCGGACGCAGAGCGTCCAGGGCTGCATTCCCACGCAGAGCGTGGGAACGATCCGTTAAACGGCCAACAGCCGCTCACGCAGCTTGGCGATTTCGTCGCGCATCTGTGCTGCCGCTTCGAATTCCAGGTCGCGGGCCAGCTGGTACATCTTCTCTTCCAGTTGGCGGATGCGCTTGGTGATCTCGCTCGGCGAGCGCAGTTCGGCTTCGTACTTGGCGTTCTCTTCGGCGGCCTTGGCCATGCCTTTGCGCTTCTTGCTGCGCGAACCGGGCACGGTGGCGCCTTCCATGATGTCGGCGACGTCCTTGAACACGCCCTTCGGCGTGATGCCGTTGGCCAGATTGAAGGCGATCTGTTTGTCACGACGGCGTTCGGTTTCGCCGATGGCGCGCTCCATCGAACCGGTGATGCGATCCGCGTAGAGAATCGCCCGGCCATTGAGGTTACGTGCCGCCCGGCCGATGGTCTGGATCAGCGAACGCTCGGAACGCAGGAAGCCTTCCTTGTCCGCGTCGAGAATCGCCACCAGCGACACTTCCGGCATGTCCAGACCTTCACGCAGCAGGTTGATCCCCACCAGCACATCGAACGTGCCCAAACGCAGGTCGCGGATGATTTCGACCCGCTCGACGGTGTCGATGTCCGAGTGCAGATAACGCACGCGTACGCCGTGATCGGCCAGGTAATCGGTCAGGTCTTCGGCCATGCGCTTGGTCAGCGTGGTAACCAGCACCCGCTCCTCCACCGCCACACGCTTGGTGATTTCCGACAATAGATCGTCAACCTGAGTCAGCGCCGGCCGCACTTCGACCTGCGGGTCGACCAGACCGGTCGGGCGCACAACCTGTTCGATCACCCGCCCGGCATGCTCGGCTTCGTAGTTCCCGGGGGTGGCCGAGACGAAAATCGTCTGTGGACTCACCCCTTCCCACTCGTCGAAGCGCATCGGCCGGTTATCCAGCGCCGACGGCAGGCGGAAGCCGTACTCCACGAGAGTTTCTTTGCGCGAGCGGTCGCCCTTATACATCGCGCCGACTTGCGGCACGCTGACGTGGGATTCGTCGATCACCAGCAACGCATCGGCCGGCAGGTAATCGTAGAGCGTCGGCGGCGCCGCACCAGCCGGGCGTCCGGACAGGTAGCGCGAGTAGTTTTCGATGCCGTTGCAGTAGCCGAGTTCGAGGATCATCTCCAGGTCGAACCGGGTGCGCTGCTCAAGACGCTGGGCTTCCACCAGTTTGTTGTTGTTGCGCAGGTATTCCAGGCGCTCCTGCAACTCGACCTTGATCCCCTCGATGGCGTCGAGCAGGGTTTCCCGGGGCGTCACGTAGTGGCTCTTCGGGTAGAAGGTGAAGCGCGGCAGCTTGCGGATGACTTCGCCGGTCAGCGGGTCGAACGCAGAAATGCTCTCCACCTCGTCATCGAACAGCTCGATGCGGATCGCTTCCAGGTCGGATTCCGCCGGGTAGATGTCGATCACATCGCCGCGCACACGGAAGGTCGCACGGGCGAAATCCATGTCGTTGCGGGTGTATTGCAGGTCGGCCAGGCGCCGCACCAGCGCACGTTGATCGAGCTTGTCGCCGCGATCGACGTGCAAGACCATTTTCAAATAGGTTTCCGGACTGCCCAGACCGTAGATGCACGAGACCGTGGTGACGATGATCGCGTCCTTGCGCTCCAACAAGGCCTTGGTCGCCGACAGACGCATCTGCTCGATGTGGTCGTTGATCGACGCATCCTTCTCGATAAAGGTGTCGGACGACGGCACATAGGCTTCGGGCTGGTAGTAGTCGTAGTAGGAAACGAAGTATTCGACGGCGTTGTTCGGGAAGAACGACTTGAACTCACCGTACAACTGCGCGGCCAGGGTCTTGTTCGGCGCCAGCACCAGCGTCGGACGCTGCACCTGGGCGATCACATTGGCGATGCTGAAGGTCTTGCCCGACCCGGTCACCCCGAGCAGCGTCTGGTGCGACAGCCCGGCTTCGATGCCTTCGACCATCAGGCGAATGGCTTCGGGTTGATCGCCGGCGGGGTCGAAACGGGTGACGAGCTGGAATTCAGACATAAACACCTCTGGAATCGCGACGCGGCGGGCAACCGCAGCACCACGAGAAAGACCGCAAACGACCGATGTCGCGCAAGGAAAAACGAAGATTGTGCTGAATGTGGAGCCGATTGCCTCGCCTTTCAAGGCAAACGTCCTACATCCGGTAAAGTCTCCGACAAGCTCATTCGACTAACGGTCGAGAAATAATCGGAAAAACTTACCTTAAAAGCCGATTCGCCTGTCGCCATTGATCGATGATGGCCTCTATACTAGCTCCCCGTTTGTGCACCGCTCTAGTGCATTCGGCTGGAGCGCCACACGTCCCTCCACTCTCCATTAGAGCTGCCGTAAAAATGAGCCTGTTCTCCGCTGTCGAAATGGCACCCCGCGATCCAATCCTGGGCCTCAACGAAGCATTCAACGCCGATACCCGGACCAACAAGGTCAACCTCGGGGTGGGTGTGTACTGCAACGAAGAGGGGCGAATTCCACTCCTGCGCGCCGTCATCGAAGCCGAAACCATTCGCGCCGCTCAGCATGCCTCCCGTGGCTACCTGCCGATCGACGGCATCGCGGCCTACGACCAGGCTGTGCAAAAGCTGCTGTTCGGCAATGATTCGCCACTGCTGGCGGCTGGCCGCGTTATCACCACTCAGGCCGTCGGCGGTACCGGCGCACTGAAAATCGGTGCCGACTTCCTCAAGCAACTGCTGCCCAATGCCGTCGTGGCGATCAGCGACCCGAGCTGGGAAAACCACCGCGCGCTGTTCGAAACCGCCGGTTTCCCGGTGCAGAACTACCGCTACTACGACGCCGCCACCCACGACGTGAACCGTGCCGGCCTGCTGGAAGACCTCAATGCCCTGCCGAACGGCTCGATCGTCGTGCTGCACGCCTGCTGCCACAATCCGACCGGCGTCGACCTGAGCCCGGCGGACTGGAACAACGTGCTGGAGGCGGTCAAGGCCAAAGGTCACGTGCCGTTCCTCGACATGGCTTACCAGGGTTTCGGTGACGGCATCGCCGAAGACGCCGCTGCCGTGCGTCTGTTCGCGGAATCCGGTCTGACCTTCTTCGTATCGAGCTCGTTCTCCAAGTCGTTCTCGTTGTACGGCGAGCGCGTCGGTGCACTGTCGATCATCAGCGAATCGAAAGAAGAAAGCGCCCGCGTCCTGTCGCAAGTCAAACGCGTGATCCGCACCAACTACTCCAACCCGCCGACCCACGGCGCAAGCATCGTTGCCGCTGTGCTGAACAGCCCGGAACTGCGCGCTCAGTGGGAAGCCGAACTGGCTGAAATGCGCCTGCGCATTCGCGGCATGCGCGAGCAGATGGTTGCTCTGCTGGCCAAGAAAGCCCCGCAGCGTGACTTCAGCTTCGTCGGTCGCCAGCGCGGCATGTTCTCCTACTCCGGCCTGACCACCGAACAGGTTCACCGCCTGCGCAACGAGTTCGGCATCTACGCCCTGGACACCGGCCGCATCTGCGTCGCCGCGCTGAACCAGAGCAACATCGAAGCCGTGACGGACGCCATCGTTCAGGTCATCTGATCCGGCGTGGCACTGAAAACGGGAAGCCTTCGCGCTTCCCGTTTTTTATTTGTCTGAAGAAAAGCCGCCATACCCTCTAGACTGCACCCAAACGATATTTCAGAGAGACGACATGAAAAACGATGACCTGCGCGCCGACCGCGACGATCTGGATGACTTCATCCCCCGCGCTCCCGCCAAGCGCGGCAACAATCTGGTGCTGCAAGTCGCGGCCGGGGTGTTTCTCGGTGGGCTGGCGCTGTGGCTGGTGCAACTGGGTGCGACGATGCTGTACGCCAAACTGATGCTCGGCACCTTCACCTTCGGCGGTTAAGCCAGTTCCGCTGCACGCTGAGTCGCCGCATCGTCATAAACGACGTAGAGCGATTCGGCGATCTGGCTCTTGATGGCCTTGGTGCTTTCCAGGCCGAGGACAAAACCTTCGGCCTTTCCGCCTGCGCGGTTCAGTTCTTCAGCCGTGGCGGCCTGGGTGATCGCGTCGAAGAGTTTTTCGGCGTGCGGGCCGACGCCTTTGGGCAGGCTGATTTGTGCGGTGCTCATGCGAACACCTCGACAGGACAATGGGTGAGGATGGGACTATTCATGGCGCATACCTTTTCGGCGAATGGCCGGCAGCGCGTGTGACCACTTCCGGGCGGCCATGGTAGACCTCTGCCACGGTTCTGGTAACCGCCAATCGCCGATAAACCGCCGCCCGTCCTGACCTTTCCAACAAATTTACATCTCGCGCTTGACTAGTCTTTTTAAATCAGTAACATACGCACCAATTCCGCAATAGCTCAGTTGGTAGAGCAAGTGACTGTTAATCACTGGGTCCCTGGTTCGAGTCCAGGTTGTGGAGCCAAATACAGAGCCCCTGAATCGAAAGATTCAGGGGCTTTTTTGTGGCATTGAAAAAGTCAGCGCCATAAAAAGGGCCGATCAGTTTCGCAACTGATCGGCCCTTTTCATTCAACTACAACGGTCAGACGTGTTCGCTGCTCTTGGCATGTACCTTCGGCGCGCCATGACCGTGATCCGCATCCGGATCGATCACCGGCACTTCATTGCCGTCGCAGTCATGCAGTTTGCCGTCGCTGAAGTAGTCGCCTTCACGCAGCGCGGCCAGATCGCGATAACGCAGGGTCCGCTCTTCTGCCGCCGCAAACACCGACTGCTGGTCCGAGTTACCCGCCGTGAAGTGGTTGAACGCCAGGTTCAGCAGGATCGCCATGATCGCCGACGAGCTGATTCCCGAATGGAAAATGGTCGCGAACCAGCTCGGGAAGTGATCGTAGAAGTTCGGCGCGGCAATCGGGATCATGCCGAAGCCGATCGAGGTGGCGACGATGATCAGGTTGACGTTGTTGCGGTAATCGACCTTGGACAGCGTGCGGATACCACTTGCCGCCACGGTGCCGAACAGCACGATACCGGCGCCGCCGAGTACCGAGGTCGGCACGGCTGCAATGACCCGGCCCATGAACGGCAGCAGGCCGAGGATCACCAGGAAGATACCGCCGGTCGCCACCACGTAGCGGCTCTTGATCCCGGTCACCGCCACCAGCCCGACGTTCTGGGCGAAGGCGCTTTGGGTGAACGAGCCGAAGATCGGTGCAAACATGCTCGACAGCATGTCCGCCCGCAGGCCGTTGCCCAGACGCTTGGAGTCGACCTTGGTGCCGATGATTTCACCGACCGCCAGGATGTCCGCCGAGGTTTCCACCAGGGTCACCATGACCACGATGCACATCGACAGGATCGCGGCGAAGTGGAAGGTCGGCATGCCGAAATGGAACGGCGTCGGGAAGCCGAACATCGGGCCTTGGGTGACATTGGAGAAGTCCGCCATGCCGAGGAACACCGCCAGCACCGTGCCGATCACCATGGCCAACAGGATCGACAGACGCGAGATGGTGGAACTGCCGATCTTGCTCAGCAGCAACACCAGCACCAGCGTGACCGCCGCCAGACCGATGTTCTGCATGCTGCCGAAATCAGGGGCGTGACTGTTGCCGCCCATGGCCCAACGTGCGGCCACCGGCATCAGCGTCAGGCCGATGGTGGTGATCACGATGCCGGTGACCAGCGGCGGGAAGAACTTGGTGATTCGCGAAAACACCGGGGTGATCAGCAAACCGATCAACGACGCGGCTATCACTGCGCCGAGCACCGACTGGAAGCCGCCCTCCCCGCCACTGCTGACAATCGCCACCATGGTAGCAACGCCAGAGAACGACACGCCCTGCACCAGCGGCAACTGACAGCCGAAAAACGGTAAACCCAGGGTTTGCAGCAACGTGGCCAGCCCCCCCGCAAACAATGAAGCAGCAATCAACAGACCGATGTCCGCCGGCGAAAGCCCGGCGGCCTGACCGATGATCAGTGGCACCGCGACGATACCGCCATACATGGTCAGAACGTGTTGCAGGCCGTAAGCCATATTCGCGCCGACCCCGAGATTCTCGTCCTCGGGCCGTTGGTGTGAAACATGGGGCGTTTTCATGGGGGGGAGTTCCCTGGTTTTTGTTATGCACACACTGTATGCAAGAGTCAGGACAAATGTCCATAGACTTGTATACAACTTATCAGTCACATAATGGTTAGCTAGCCACCCAACCTTCTATCCCGCTGCTTTCATCCCCCACAAATCCGGCAATACATCCTCAATCGAGTGCACGTTTTGTCCGCCTGGGCTGAAGTGTTCATGGCGACCGACGGCGCGGTCGCGTTCTTTTTATACATATAAAGTATGCATAATGAAGTCATTCAAGATTCAGTTCGACAAAAGCAAGAATGCTGCCAACGCATTCGAGCCCAGCGAACGATGGCAACTTTGCGCAGAGGTGATCAATGAAAGATGAATACAATTTCAGCGACGGTAAACGCGGCGCCATTGCTCCCGCCAAGGGTAAAACGCGCATCACCATCATGCTCGATGACGCGGTGATCAAAGCCGCGCGCGAGGTCGCTGAAAGCGAGGGGTTTGGCTATCAGACGGTCATCAACAACACCCTGCGCCATGCATTGCTTAACAGCCGTGGGGCAGCTGTTGAACTCGAAGATTCAAGCGGGCAATTCAAGCAAGGCATCACCGCCACCGACCTCAAGAGCCTTGAGAAAAAACTGTCGGCGGCCGTGAACGAGATCCGGCGGGTGCTGGAACCGGACGTCAAACCGTAGCGTTCAAACTGGCTGAATCAAGCGCGCCAGAGCCTCTCGTGCACCGGGCTGGTGCGGCAAGTTCAGGCCAAATTCCCGTTCCAGCAATTCGATCAGTTCATCAACATCTGTCACTTCGCGCCGCTCGCTCTCGACGCCGATGCGGTGAATGGCGAAACTGCCGTTGTTCAAGGTGCGCCGCCAGCCGTCGCCCGTACGCGCCACCATCAGGCGCTGAGCAAATGGCGAGTCCGGGTGAGTCGAGACGTACCAGTTGCCGAGGGTGTAATCGATGTCTTCCTGGCGTTGCAGGTCGAACAGGTACATCGGCCGCCATTCACCGGCGACTTTGGCCCACAGCATGTAGCCATCGGCCTGCACTTCGATGCGATAAGGTTCGTGCGGCGTTGATTGCTCGGCGTCGGTATCCAGCACCAGCGGCGCGGTCGGGACCATGCCGCCGAAGCCGACGTCGGTGATGTAGCGCACGTCGTCAATGGTCACCAGGCTCAAGCGATGGGTGCGCGCGGTCCAGCTGCCTTCGGGCTGATTCATGACCACGCGCCCGCTGATGCCCCGCGCGTCGAACCCCAGCTCCAGCAGCAAGGCCAGAAACAGGTTGTTCAGCTCGTAGCAGTACCCGCCACGGGCGTCATTAAAGACTTTGCGCTCGATGGACGGCAGATCGATCAGGACGGGTTCGCCACTGAGCGTCGACAGGTTTTCGAAAGGAAAGGCGCCGGTATGGCGCAGTTGCAACAGGCGCAGGGTTTCAAGGGTCGGCGCCGGGGGCGCATCGAATCCCAGGCGTTGCAGGTACTGTTTCAGATTCGTCAGGCGTGGCTCGCTCATGGCTGGGTCCTTTTGCATGGGGGCGCGGATCGTACCGCCGATAGTCGCCATGTATACGGGATCCGGGCATCGAATCGACAATTGAATTAACCAATCACCGGCTAGCGCCTTTTACGCGAATCGATGCGAATCCACGTCGGCGCGTGGTCGCTGGCATGCGGTTCGTTGCGCACCCAGGCATCCACACCGGCCTCGTGCAGATAAGGGCTCAGTGTCGGATTGAGCAGCAGATGGTCGATCCGCAACCCGGAGTTCTTCTGCCAGTGCTGACGGAAATAGTCCCAGAACGTGTACAGCCGATCTTCGGGATACAGATGCCGCAAAGAGTCCGTCCAGCCCTGATCCAGCAGGCGCTGGTAGCACTCGCGGCTCTCCGGTTGCAACAACGCATCCTTGAGCCAGGACCGTGTGTTGTAGATATCCAGATCGGTGGGCACCACGTTGTAATCGCCGGCCAGCACCACCGGGTGATCGCTGCTTTGCAGGTCCCGGGCGTATTTGATCAGACGCTCGAACCAGGCCAGCTTGTAGTCGAACTTCGGCCCCGGTTGCGGGTTGCCATTGGGCAGGTAAAGGCACCCCACCAACACCCCGTGCACTGCCGCCTCGAGATAGCGGCTGTGTTTATCGTCGGGATCGCCGGGCAGGCCGCGCCGGCTCTCCAGCGGTTGCGTATCGCGGGCAAGAATCGCCACGCCGTTCCATGACGCCTGGCCGTGCCAGATAGCGCCGTAGCCGGCGGCCTCCAGATCGGCGGCAGGAAACGCGCTGTCCACCAGTTTCAGCTCCTGCAAACAGGCGATGTCCGGCTGCTCGCGCCTGAGCCATTCCAGCAGATTTGGCAGACGGGCACGCAGGCCGTTGACGTTGAACGTGGCAATGCGCATTTTTTTCATCGTCCGGGCTCCTGCCATTGACCGATAGAACCTGTGACACCGGTCCCCCCGCAGCGGTTGCGTTGGATCCTCCTTTTACACGCGATTGCGCAGCCATTGCAGGAAGCCTTTTTTCGGCACGACCACCGGCGTATCTTCCGTCAGGGATTGCGCCTTGTGCAGGCGGAAATCGAGCAGCGCCTTCATCGCATCGTTGATGTCGTGACGGGCATCGAGGCACGGCTTGAGATAAGACTTCTCGATTCGGTACAGCGCGCAGAAGGTCTTGGCGGAGAAGTCGGCCGGCAATGAGGTATCGGACACAATCCCCGCCTCGCCGATCACTTCGCCCGGCCCCATCCGTCCGGACTCGAACGGCGTGCCGTGGCGCTTGAGCGTCACCGAGACCACGCCGGACTCAATGATGAACAAGTGATCGCTGACCTCCCCACCCGCCAGAATCATCTCGCCGGCACGGAAGGTTTGCAGGGTCATGTTCTGGCTGAAGGTTTCTTTCTCCTCCTGACGCAGGGTGGAGAAAATCGGCGAGCTGTCGAGCAACGCCCGAGGTCGCGAGAGATTGCTCGGCACGCCAGGCTCATCACTCGAGAGCAGATTGACCCCGGACGCTTGCAGATGCCGGTAGGCCAGGTCGAACAGCTGATTGCGCACCACGCGCTTTTCACTCATCGAGGCGACGAACCCGCTGATTTCATATTCGGTGCCTGCACTGCTGGAGCTCTTCAGCGCAACACTCGGCGCGGGGTTCTCCAGCAGTTGGCGACAGCCCTGCATCGCGCGCTCCAGGGCATCGATCACCGAACTCGGCCGCGCATGGGGGCTGACCTGCACGCTGACGGCAACCCCGAACATGTTGCTCGGCCGGCTGAAGTTGATGATCTTGGCCTTGGCCGCCAGCGAGTTGGGAATCACCGCCATGCTGCCCTGACTGGTTTGCAGGCGCGTGGCGCGCCAGTCAATGTCGGTGACCCGGCCTTCAGTGCCGTCGATGGAAATCCAGTCATCCAGTTGATAAGGCTTGGTGGTGTTGAGCACGATCCCGGAAAACACGTCGCTCAGGGTGCTCTGCAAGGCCAGACCGACGATGATCGCCAACGCCCCGGACGTTGCCAGCACGCCTTTGACCGGCAGATCCAGCACGTAGGCCAGCGCCGCGATGATCGCAATCAGGAAGATCACCGCACCCAGCAAATCCTGCAACAACCGCCCGGTGTGCCCGACCCGCTGCATCATCACTGCGCCGATCAACACCGTCAGAGTGCGCGCGCCGAACAGCCACCAACCAATCTGCAAACCGGTCGCCGCCAGATGCAACGGCACGTTGTCAGCCCACGGCGCAGGCTCCATCGGGTTGAGCCCTTCGTTGAACAGCAGGATGCTGAACAGGGCGAAAATCAGCACCCGCACCAACAGTTTCCACGCGCTGCCGTGGGCGCTGATCAGACGCCACAGACCGAGATCGATCAGGATCAGGATCAAGGCGCAAAACAACGGATGATCGGTGAGCAGAGACAGCATCAAACAACTCCGACAGGGGCCAATCGCGAGAAGATCGCACAGATTGGGCTCAGTGTAGGAGGAATTGATTTGGCGGGATGAGCGCCACTGCGCGCGCTTCAAAAAAACCGGCAGGCGCACGTGGCGCCTGCCGGTTTTTTTAGCTGTGCATCTGGCCGAAGCGGCCGGACTGGAAGTCGGCGAAAGCCTGGTGGATTTCCTGCTCGGTGTTCATCACGAACGGGCCGTGACCGACGATCGGCTCGTCGATCGGCTCGCCACTGAGCAGCAACACTACCGCGTCCTGGCTGGCTTCGAGGGTGATGCGATCGCCATCACGCTCGAACAGCGCCAGTTGCCCTTCGCGCATCGACTCCACACCGTTGATCTGTACCGAACCCTTCAACACCACCAGCGCGGTGTTGCGGCCTTCGTGAAGATCCAGCGTAAGCAGCTTGCCGGCGTTCAGGCGCAGGTCCCACACGTCGATTGGCGTAAACGTGCGGGATGGACCTTTGTGGCCGTCGAACTCACCGGCGATCAGGCGCAGGCTGCCGGCACCGTCATTGAGCGCGATTTGCGGGATATCACTGTCCAGGATGGTCTGGTAACCCGGCGCGGCCATTTTGTCCTTGGCCGGCAGATTCACCCACAGTTGCACCATTTCCAGATTGCCGCCGGTTCGAGCGAAGTTTTCCGAGTGGAATTCTTCATGCAGGATGCCGGAAGCCGCCGTCATCCACTGCACATCGCCCGGACCGATGGTGCCGCCGCTGCCGGTGGAATCACGGTGCTGCACTTCGCCTTCGTAAACGATGGTCACGGTTTCGAAGCCACGGTGCGGATGCTGCCCCACGCCACGGCGCTCAATAGTCGGGGTGAAATGCGCAGGTCCGGCATGATCCAGCAGCAGGAACGGGCTGATGTGCTTGCCCAGGTTGTCGTAGGAAAACAGGGTGCGCACCGGAAACCCATCGCCGACCCAGTGGCCGCGAGGGCTGGTGTAGATACCGATCAGTTTTTTCATGGCGGGCTCCGAAATCAGGTTGATCATGGGCTGATCATAAATTCGCCACGTATTTAGTACTAGTCAGCCAAAACCGTCCTCATCGTTCTATTGATGGAACGATGAGCGATCAATGTGATTCGTGCTTTTCAGTCAACAGTACTTTGCCCCGACAGCGGTTTTTCCCGAGGAATCAGACGCGGATACTCCTGCCCATACCCACTGCAACCCTGGAGTTCCTGCATGTCTGTTCCCGCTTTCGGTCTTGGTACGTTTCGCCTGCAAGGTCAGGTGGTCATCGATTCGGTGAGCACTGCCCTTGAGCTCGGTTACCGGGTCATCGACACCGCCCAGATCTACGAAAACGAAGCCGATGTCGGCGAGGCCATCGCTGCCAGCGGTATTGCCCGCGACAAACTGTTCATCACCAGCAAGATCTGGATCGCCAACTTCGCCAAGGATCGTCTGATCGAAAGCCTCAAGGCGAGCCTGCAAAAACTGCAGACCGACTACCTCGACCTGACGCTGATCCACTGGCCGTCGCCGGAAGATCAGGTGCCCGTCGAAGAGTTCATGGGCGCGCAGCTGGAAGCCAAACGCCTGGGCCTGACCCGGCAGATCGGCGTGTCCAACTTCACCATCGACCTGATGAAACAGGCGATTGCTGCGGTCGGCGCGGAAAATATCGCCACCAACCAGATTGAACTGCACCCGTACCTGCAAAACCGCAAGGTCGTCGAGTTCGCGCAAAGTCAGGGCATCCAGATCACGTCGTACATGACCCTGGCCTACGGCGAAGTGTTGAAGGATCCGCTGATCGTGCAGATCGCCGAGCGTCTGCAAGCCACCCCGGCGCAAGTCACCCTGGCGTGGGCGATGCAATCGGGCTACGCGGTGATTCCGTCGTCGACCAAACGCGCCAACCTGCAAGGCAACCTTGGCGCCATGGCGCTGACCCTGAGCGACGCCGACATGGCGCTGATCGCCACACTGGATCGCGGCCATCGCCTGACCAGCCCCAAAGGCATCGCGCCGCAGTGGGACTGACCGATCAGGCCTGAAGCTGCTGCGCGAGGTCGCGCATGGCCACGCGCAGCGAATCGATGGCGGCCGTCAATGCCGCTGCGGGCTGATCGTCACGGCAGGCCTGCTCAAGTACCCGACACGCCGAGACCACGCGCTCGGCACCAATCATGTGCGCCCCGCCCGTGACGTGATGCGCCAGATCACGCAAGACATCACGATCAAGACCTGATGCGTCCAGACGCTGCAGGTCGAGGCGCAGACTGTTACGTACCTCCTCACGCAATTGTTCGATCAGCGGGTTGTCCGCGCCTGCCAGTTGCAACAGCGCACTCAGATCGAACTCGGCCACCGCCGACTCGTCCGGGCTCTCGACCTGCGTCTCTGCCCCGGCGGCCATCAGCGCCTGACTCAGTTCGCGCAACAGCACCGGCTTGAACAGGCAATCGTTCATTCCGGCCGCCCGGCAGCGCTGCCTTTCTTCGATTTGCGCATTGGCGGTAAATCCGAGAATCAGGCAGGGCGCCCTGCCCGTCGCGGCTTCTTCCTGACGCACCGCGCGCGTCAGCTCATAACCATTAAGCCCCTGCATGTTGATATCAGTGATCAAAGCATCGAACGATTGCCCGCGCCACAGTGCCAGTGCGCGCTCACCGCCATCGGTGTCAACGGGGCGATGGCCGAGTTCACTCAACTGCCGGCATAACAGCAGGCGATTGACCGGATGATCGTCCACCACCAGCACGTTCAGTGAATTTGTCATTGTTACCGCAGGTGCCGCTGCGTCCTTCTGCACCCGCGGCGCCAGCACTGGCAGCTCCAGTCGCAGCGTGACCTGAGTGCCGCGGTTCAACTCGCTGTTCATCCACAAATCGCCGCCCATCAACCGGCACAGGTTGCGGCTGATCACCAGCCCCAGGCCGGAGCCGCCGTGCGCCACAGACCGATGATCGCCGACCTGTACAAACGGGCTGAACAACCGCTGCTGATCCTCGGCGCTGATCCCACGGCCACTGTCTTCAATGGCCACACCCACTTCAATCAACCCGCAGTGCTCGCCGAACACGCGCAAACACAGGCTCACTTCCCCGGCTTCGGTGAATTTGATTGCATTGCTCAACAGATTCGAGACCACTTGTTTGAAACGCAGGGGATCGAGCATCACCTCAACGTCGCTGCGCTCATCCAGTTCGACATGCAACAACAATTGCTTCTGCCGGGCCAGGCCTTCGAAAATCCGACACACCGACGCCACCACCTCACGTAGATTGGCGCGCTTGGGGGCCAGCGACAGATGCCCGGACTCGATGCGGGCGATGTCGAGAATATCGCCGATCAATGCCAGCAACTGCTGCCCGGCGCTGGACGCCACTTCGATCGCCTGGCGATCGGTCACGCCTTCATCGGCACGCTTGAGGGCGAGTTCGAGCATGCCGATCAGCGCGTTCATCGGTGTGCGGATTTCATGACTCATGGTCGCCAGAAACGTGCTCTTGGCGCGATTGGCTTCGTCGGCTGCGTCCTTGGCTTCCTGCAACTGCTGAAGCCATTGCTGGCGCTGGCGGATCTGCCGACGCTGAAAGGCGATCCAGCCCAATGCCAGCAACAGCAGACCGGCGGCTACGGCAAACCCGCGCAATATTTGCTCTCGATGGCGCTGCCAATAGCTGTCCTGCAGCACCACGTTCCGACTCCATCTCGCGACCAGACCGTCGATTTCCTGAGGTGCAATGCCCAGCAGCGCCTTGTTCAGAATCGACTGCAGCTGCGGGGCATCGGGCGCCGTGGCCATGGCGATCCGGGCCGGTTGATCCCCCAGCGTAGAGGCTATGCGTAAGCGCTCACGGTACTGGTGATCGATCTGATAACGCGCCACCAGCAACGAGCTCAATGTCGCATCGGCCCGACCATCAAACAGCGCCCGCGTACCGTCCGCCGGGCTCGGCAATTCGATCAGGTTGATCTGCGGCACGTGTTCCAGCAGGTAATCACGCAGCGGATTGCCGCGATAGAGCGCCAGACGTTTACCCGCCATCTCTTCGAGACTGCGCGGCGCCTGTGCCTTCGACTCGGTGATCAAGACAAAGGGACTGTTGGCGTACGAGCGAGTGAACAACATTTGCGTTTCGCGCTCGCGGCTCGGTGTCATCACCGGCAACAGGTCCAGCTCACCGTTTCTGAGTTGCTCGACCTGACGATCCAGAGATTGACCGCGCACCACCTCGAATGTCAGGCCGCTGCGCTGACTGATCAGGTTGAGCAATTGAGCGACCAGACCACTGAAGCGGCCATCGGTGTCAAAGAATGTCAGCGGTGCAAAATCATCGACAGCGCCGACCCGTACCACCGGATGCTGATCCAGCCATTGTTGCTCGCTGTCACTCAGGCTCACCCGCGACTGCGCCGCTATGTCGGCTCGACCGGCGCTCCAGCGCAGTTCCATGGCCAGGCGCTGCTCCATGGGAATGCCCAGCAGGGCCTTGTCGACCAGACGTTTCAAGCGGATGTTGCTGCGAGCCAGAGCAAAGCCGAACGGGTTGGCGTCGAGGCCCGAGGGCCCGGCCAGTTGCAGGTCGTTTTGAAAATGGGTGTTGATCAGGTAGCTGGCGCTGATGAAGTCACCGAGGTACAGATCATCCCGGCCGAACGCCACGGCGCCGAGGGCATCGAGGATCGATCGATAGCGCTGCAGGGAAGCTTTCGGGTAAGCCTCTTCGATGGTCGAGGCTGGCAGGTAATCGTCCACCATGGCGATGCGCTTGCCGGCGAGATCATCCGGTAACGCCTCATTGAGCCGGGTCACCCACATCGGCTGATCCTCGGCGTAGGCGCGCGACAGCATCAGTTCGGGATCAGCGATCTCGAAGTTGTTCGACGTGCCCAGCAGGTCTACCTCACCGGCCTTGAGCGCGGCCATGGCGCTTGCGCGGTTGGCATGACACCAGACTTCGACGTCGATGTTCAAAATCTGCGCAATCGCATCAGCGTAATCGGCCGTAAGGCCTTCCAGCTCATGGCGCTTGCGGGTCAGTTCAAAGGGCGGGTAGTCCGGCCAGGAGGCACCGATGCGCAATACCGGGTGCGCACGGAGCCACTGTCGATCCTGCTCATCCAGTTGAATCTGCACACCCTCAAGGCGGGTGCGGGAGACGATTTCCAGCCGTTGTGCCTCGGTCGCGTGCACTGTGCTTGCAAGCATCAGTATCGACAGAAGAACGAACCGCAGAGGCCATATCATGGGCAGCCTATGGAAGCAGGCCGTTGCGTTTGACAAACTCTCGCAACACCACCAGCGAGCTTACCCCGAGCTTCAGCATCAGGCGGGTCTTGTAGGTGCTGATGGTTTTGTGGCTAAGGTTCATCGCAAGCGCAATGTGCTTGTTGGACTCGCCTCTGGCCAGCTTCAGCATGATCTCCATTTCGCGAGTGGACAGAAGTGCAATCAACTCTCGTTCATCACGATGTGCTTCGGATTGCCCGGGATTGACCACAGGCATTTCGGGGAAGTAGGTATAACCCGAACGGACGGCTTTGATTGCATTTTGCAAATGCTGCATCGAGGCGGATTTGGCGACAAAAGCCATCGCCCCTGCACGTCGACAGCGCATCAGATAGTGTTCAGGGTCGGCCGAGGTGAAAATCACCACATTGCAGACCAGCCCGACGGCTCTGATGCGGGCTAACACCTCCAGGCCGCCGAAGCCATCGAGTTTCAGGTCGAGCACTACCAGTTTCGGCGCGTGCTCACGCAGCATCGGCACCACATCGACACCTCTGCCAGTCACATGGATCGGTGTGTAACCCGCAGACTCCAGAACCAGGCGTAGGGCACCCACCACCACTGGATGATCATCAACGATCAATGCTGAACCCATGATCACTCCCGGGGCGAATACATGACACGACGCCACCGATCTGGCTTGAACGGGACTATTGGTAGCTGCGCTACAACTGTTGCACGGTATGCACCCTGAATCACCTGTCAGATCTGACAGTTGTGCGTTCGGCCGATCTGTGATCGAACACGCGAAGAGCGCCCAGACGAACCCTCGACCGAGTTCATCAACTGTTCGATGGCGCGGATGGAAGGCAATGCTTCAGGGCTAGTGATGATCTTTGCCCCAAATCGCCTGGAAACACCTGAAGAGTCCGCCGATTCACCATAGACCAGCGCCCTTCGGACGAGTGGGTGATCAAACAGAAAACCACGCAGATCCGCGATCCCGGTCGCCAGCTCGGCATTAATCACCAGGACATCGAACGGCTGACAGCCGTAATCGACCAGCGTCAGCAGTTCGGCAAGGCTCTGTACCGGTGCAATGCGGTAGTAATCGAGACCATTGAACAGCCGCTCGATCTTCATCCGGTGAAAATGCTGCAGGTCGGCGATCAGGATGCGCAGGGTTTTGTCGGTCAACGTGGAAGTCCGGGTAGTCGCTTCAAGTGGCGGCAAGACTACCCAAGCATCGGGATGCGCTCTGTAGGACTTTTCCGAAAAACACCGTCACTCATCCGGATTGAAAAAGCTATTCCGTGGTGCTCGGACTCCAGAACGCCTGCACCACCAGGCTTGAAGTGGAAATCCGCTTCACCAGTGCGTCCAGTTCATCGCCGTCCACCGACGTGGTTGCGAGCGTGGCTTCAATCTCGATTTCGTCGGCACCGAAGGCGTGCACATCGACATCACTGGCCGGGTAGTTGCTGCGTTCAAGCTCCGCTTCAAGCAGGGCGAACACGGCCGTTTGCTGCGAGCGCCGGGCAATGACATAGACGATGTTGGTGACTTCCGCCGAGACCACATCGAGCGGCTGACGGTTGATGTTGTTGACGATCGGCCGCAGCAAGGTATTGGCGGCGAGCACGAACAAGGTGCCCAGCACCGCTTCGGCCAGCAGGTCGGCACCGGCACAGGCACCGACGGCTGCCGAGGTCCAGAGCGTGGCGGCGGTGTTGAGGCCGCGCACGTTGCCCTCTTCGCGCATGATCACCCCGGCACCGAGAAAACCGATGCCGGAGACCACATACGCGACCACCCGCACCGCGCCTTCGGCACCGGCGAGACGGTTGGCCATGTCGACGAAAATCGCCGCGCCGACCGCCACCAGCACATTGGTGCGCAAGCCCGCCGTGCGTTGCCGGTACTGGCGCTCGAAGCCGATCAGGCCGCCGAGGATGAACGCCGCGCTGAGGCTGACCAGCGTGTCGAGCAATGAGCTGAGGTTGAGATTGTTGATCGCTTGCATGTCGAACTCCTTGAAACCGCCCCCCTTGCTCCCACAAGGGGGGAACCTTGCCTGTTACTGCCAGCCGAACCGGCGGATGTAGAAGCCTTTAACGGCTTGAGTCAGCGCCATGTACGCCAGCAGGATCACTGGCAGGAACACGAAGTACATCGACGGCAGCGCCTGCAGTTTGAAGTAGTGCGCCAGCGGCCCCATCGGCAGGAAGATGCCCACGGCCATGATGATCCCGGTCATCACCAGCAACGGCATGGCCGCGCGGCTTTGCAGGAACGGAATCTTCGGCGTACGGATCATGTGCACGATCAGCGTCTGGGTCAGCAGCCCGACCACGAACCAGCCGGACTGGAACAGGGTCTGGTGATCCGGGGTGTTGGCATCGAACACGTACCACATCAAGGCGAACGTTGTGATGTCGAAGATCGAACTGATCGGGCCGAAGAACAGCATGAAGCGCCCGACGTCGCCTGGCTGCCAGCGTTGTGGCTGTTTCAGCATTTCGTCGTCGACGTTGTCGAACGGGATCGCGATCTGCGAAATGTCATACAGCAGGTTTTGCACCAGCAGGTGCATCGGCAGCATCGGCAGGAACGGAATGAACGCGCTGGCCACCAGCACCGAGAACACGTTGCCGAAGTTCGAGCTGGCAGTCATCTTGATGTACTTGAGCATGTTGGCGAAGGTACGGCGCCCTTCCAGCACGCCCTCCTCCAACACCATCAGGCTCTTTTCCAGCAGGATGATGTCGGCCGCTTCCTTGGCGATGTCCACCGCACTGTCCACGGAAATCCCGATGTCGGCGGTGCGCAGGGCCGGGGCGTCGTTGATGCCGTCGCCCATGAACCCGACCACGTGGCCGTTGCCCTTGAGGATGCGCACGATGCGCTCCTTGTGCGACGGCGTCAGCTTGGCGAACACGTTGGTGGTTTCCACCGCCACGGCGAGTTCAGCATCGCTCATGCGTTCGATGTCGTTGCCCATCAGCAGGCCTTGCTGGGCCAGGCCCACTTCGCGGCAGATCTTGGCGGTCACCAGCTCGTTGTCGCCGGTCAGCACTTTCACCGCCACGCCGTGTTCGGCCAGGGCCTTCAGCGCTGGTGCGGTGCTTTCCTTCGGTGGATCGAGGAACGCCACGTAACCGATCAGCGTCAGTTCCTGCTCATCGCTCAGGCTGTAAGTGTCACGACCTTCAGGCATCGACCGTGCTGCCACTGCTACCACACGCAAGCCTTCAGCGTTGAATGCTGCGGTGACCTGACGGATTTTCGCCAGCAATTCATCGCTCAAGGCTTCGTCGACTTCACCGTGACGCACCCGGCTGCACACCGCCAGCACTTCTTCCACTGCGCCCTTGCAGATCAGTTGATGCGGCTGGCCGCGCCCTTCCACCACCACCGACATCCGCCGGCGATTGAAATCGAACGGGATCTCGTCGACCTTGCGAAACGCCGTGCCGACCTTCAGCTCACGGTGGATTTCCACGTGCTCCAGGACCGCCACGTCGAGCAGGTTTTTCAGGCCGGTCTGGTAGTAGCTGTTCAGGTAAGCCATTTCCAGCACGTCGTCGGAGTCTTCGCCCCAGACGTCGACATTGCGCGCCAGAAAGATCCTGTCCTGGGTCAGGGTGCCGGTCTTGTCGGTGCACAGCACGTCCATGGCGCCGAAGTTCTGGATCGCATCCAGGCGTTTGACGATGACTTTCTTGCGCGACAGGAACACTGCGCCCTTGGCCAGCGTCGAGGTGACGATCATCGGCAGCATTTCCGGGGTCAGGCCCACGGCGATCGACAGCGCGAACAGCAGCGCTTCGGTCCAGTCGCCCTTGGTGAAACCGTTGATGAACAACACCAGCGGCGCCATGACGAACATGAAGCGGATCAGCAGCCAGCCGACTTTGTTCACCCCTTGCTGGAACGAAGTCACCGCACGATCCGTCGCCCCGACCCGCTGTGCCAGTGCACCGAAATAGGTGCTGTTGCCGGTGGTGAGAATTACCGCCACTGCTGTGCCGGACACCACGTTGGTGCCCATGAACAGGATGTTGTCGAGTTCCAGCGGATTGCGCGTGTCACGATCGGCCTGACGCGGGAATTTCTCCACCGGCATCGATTCGCCGGTCATCGCCGCCTGGCTGACGAACAGGTCCTTGGCGCTGAGCACCCGGCAATCGGCAGGAATCATGTCGCCGGCCGAGAGCACGATCAGATCGCCGGGCACCAGTTGCTTGATCGGCAGTTCAGCGCGCGGCGCATCCCGGCGCAGCACGGTGGCGGTGTTGCTGACCATCGCCTTGAGCGCGTCGGCGGCCTGGTTGGATTTGCTTTCCTGCCAGAAGCGCAGCAGCGTCGACAGCACCACCATCGAGAAAATCACGATGGCGGCCTTGAGGTCTTCGGTCAGCCACGAGATTACCGCCAACAGGGTCAGCAGCAGGTTGAACGGGTTCTTGTAGCAGTGCCACAGGTGGGTCCACCACGGCAGCGGTTGCTCGTGCTCGACTTCGTTGAGGCCGTGCTGCGCGCGCAGCACATCGACTTCGAAATCGGTCAGGCCATCGGTGTGGGTGCCGAGGTTCGACAGCAGCACGCCGCTGTCGCAATGGGCGGCGTCCACCAGTGTATTGGCGAGAGTCGGCGGCACTTCACGGCTGACCGTGGTGTCGCTGAGGGTTTCCAGCAAGGCCAGGCGACGGAAGTGCCGGGCGATGTGGCGGGTCCGCAGGAAGCCTGCGAAAAATTCCTTGAGCGTAAGTTTCATGGCTGTTGCCCCTATGGTCAGCCGGGAAACCGTCGAGCAGGTACGTCCTCGTCCCGGGCACCGGAAAACCGGCACGGCAAGGCGTGGCGCGCCGGTCAGAAAAGACAGGCGTGTCGATAGGGCTGCAATGACGACGATGAAGTCGACTTCACAGGCTTTTCAGTGTCGATGAGAAGGACGTCGGGACATGACCGGGACCGGTCATGATCGGGATGCCGCTGCTCGCTGTTCGGCGAGACAACGGCACAAAGGAATGCGCGTTATCTTGCCGAGAATCCGCCGGTTACAAGGACCGGCCGACAACTGTCACTCGAACAAGTACCCACTGTGGGTCTCCGCTATTGATGAAAACGCGCGAAGCTTACGCCCCGATGTCTGGAGAGTAAACCCGCAAAAGGAAGTGTGTCGGGGAATGTGGCGGGTGTTCAGGAAGGGTTCAGGATTGGCCTGAGGATCGTTCCCACTGTGTGGGAACGATCAGGCTGAAAGGATGCTTAGCTGGCAGTCGCCAGCAACAGATCCATCACCGAACGGCTGTGCCCGCGGTTCTTGCCATGCTCATACAGCGAGCCGGCGATCTCGTCCGCGCGGATCGGCAGGATCGACAGCAGCGTATCGCTCAGACCATGGCTGGCCTGGCAGAAGCCCTGCATGTACAGACCGGCCTTGCAGCGCTCGTCGGTGATCAGGCGGTAATTGCGGTCGACCTCGAAATCGCCCAGGTACTCCTCCAGCGGCGCCAGCAGTTTGCGGTGCATCTGACGCTCGTAACCGGTGGCCAGCACGACCGCGTCGTAGGCACGCACGGTGACTTCGCCGGTGGCGTTGTTGCGCACGGTCAGTTCAATACCGCGTTCGGTGGCGGTGGCTTTCTCGACAGTGGTCAGGGTGCGGAACGCATGGCGTGCGACACCGGAAACTTTCTGGCGATAGAAGATGCCGTAGATGCGCTCGATCAGGTCGATGTCGACCACCGAATAGTTGGTGTTGTGGTACTCGTTGACCAGACGCTCACGCTCGCTGCTCTTCTGCTGGAAGATCAGGTCGGTGAATTCCGGCGAGAACACTTCGTTGACGAACGGGCTGTCGTCCGCCGGTTTCAGGGCCGAGCCGCGCAGGATCATGTCGACCTGTACCGACGGGAACGAATCGTTCAAGTCGATGAAGGCTTCCGCCGCGCTCTGGCCGCCACCGATGATCGCGATGCTCATCGGCTGGTTGTTGATGCACGGCTGCTTGGCCATCTCGGCCAGGTACTGCGAGTGATGGAACACCCGACCATCGCCCTTCAGTGCCTTGAACGCCTCGGGAATGCGCGGCGTGCCGCCGGCGCTGACCACCACCGAACGCGCAGTACGCACGAACTGCTGGCCGTCCGTGCCACGGGAAATCACCCGCAGCGCTTCGACCTGATGGTTATGCAGCACCGGCTCGATGGTCAGCACTTCTTCGCCGTAGCGGCTCTGCTCGGTGAACTGCCCAGCCACCCAGCGCAGGTAGTCGTTGTACTCCATGCGGCACGGGTAGAAGGTGCCGAGGTTGATGAAGTCCACCAGACGGCCGTGGTGCTTGAGGTAGTTGACGAACGAGTACGGGCTGGTCGGATTGCGCAGGGTCACCAGATCCTTGAGGAAGGAAATCTGCAACTCGCTCTGGGTCGACAGGGTGTTGCCGTGCCAGCTGTAGTTGGGTTGTTTGTCGAGAAACAGAACATCCAGTTCCCCCTGGGTCGGGCCGCGCTCCTGCAGAGCGATGGCCAGCGCCAGGTTCGAAGGGCCGAAACCGACGCCGATCAGGTCGTGAACGATGGGCGATGCAATTGCCTGTGTCATTTCCAGTGTCCTCTGGACGAAAAGCCTGAGTGACCTGACCGGCCTTGAGCAGGACAGCAGATCGTCTGTTGAGTAGGAACGAGGACAGTGAAATAAAATTTAACGACGACGGCTCAATGGGCGTCCCATTGCTTGATGCGCAGGCGGCAATGCTTCATGGCGTTGACGATGTGTTTTTCCACCAGGGCCTTGGAAATGCCGAGGTGCTGGGCGATTTCGGGGTGCGACAGGCCTTCGATCTTGCGTAGCAGAAAACTTTCGCGGCACAGCGGCGAAAGTTCAGCGAGGGCGCGCTGGAGCATCTCCAGTCGCTGGCCGTGATCGAAGGTGTTGTGGGGGGATGGAGTGAAATAGCGCTCTTCGCTGTCGAGCACTTCCAGCGATTCGACCTGACGCAGGGCATTGCGTCGATGGTCGTCGATCACCAGATTGAGTGCGGTGCGATAGAGAAATGCCCGAGGCTGCTCGATCGGCGTTTCGCTGGATCGCTCCAGCACCCGCAGATAAGCGTCATGCACCACGTCTTCGGCCACCTGACGGTTGCCGAGCCTGGCGTTCAGGAAACACACCAACTCGCGATAGTAGTTTTCCAACATGATTCCCCGCCGCAGCGTGCGGTTTCGATCCTTGAGCCAGATCCGCGACTGTCGAAAAAGGCAGTGGCACGGTAGTGGCAATTTCAGGTGCGTAATTTATAGTAATTCTCATATAGATTTAAAGTGCTGTTTCCATTTGCCCGACAAATTGTTGCCAGCTATACCTGTTACCGCGTTTTTCAGCGATTAAATTCCCCACCCCGTCTCTCGTTTAAAGGACAGCCCCCGTATCTGTCGCGTCCTGCGACAGCGTTCGACCGTGGCCCGCTCGCGGTGCCTGCTGAACGACGGGCCTATTTCCACTGGCCGGAACCCTGCATGAAACGTCCCCGCCCCGCCCGACGCGCCCTGCTCATCGCCCTTTGCCTTATCCCCGTCATTGCTATTGCCGCCTGGCAGGTGTTGCCGCCCGGTCGGGACAAATTCACCACCGTGCAGGTCTCTCGCGGCGATATAGAAAGCAGCGTGACCGCACTCGGCACCCTCCAGCCTCGCCGGTATGTAGATGTCGGCGCCCAGGCGTCGGGGCAGATTCGCAAGATCCACGTGGAAGTCGGCGACGTGGTCAAGGAGGGTCAGTTGCTGGTAGAGATCGACCCGGCCACGCAAAAGGCCAAACTCGACGCCAGCCAGTTTTCCATCGAGAACCTGAAGGCGCAGTTGCAGGAACAACAGGCCCAACATGAACTGGCGCGTCAGAAGTATCAGCGCCAGCAGAACCTGGCTGCCGGCGGCGCCACCCGTGAAGAAGACGTGCAAACCGCCCGCGCCGAACTGAAAGCCACGCAGGCGCGCATCGACATGTTCCAGGCGCAGATCCGTCAGGCACAGGCGAGCCTGCGCAGCGATCAGGCCGAGCTCGGTTACACCCGGATCTACGCACCGATGGCCGGTACCGTGGTCGCACTGGACGCTCGCGAAGGCCAGACACTCAACGCCCAGCAACAGACACCGCTGATCCTGCGGATCGCCAAGCTGTCGCCAATGACGGTCTGGGCTGAAGTCTCCGAAGCCGACATCGGCCACGTCAAACCGGGCATGAGCGCTTATTTCACCACCCTCAGTGGCGGCAACCGGCGCTGGAGCAGCACCGTGCGGCAGATCCTGCCGGTGCCGCCCAAACCGCTGGACCAGACCAGCCAGGGCGGTGGCAGCCCGACCAGCACCAGCAAAAGCGGTGCCGGTCGTGTGGTGCTGTACACCGTATTGCTGGATGTCGATAACGCCGACAACGCGCTGATGGCGGAAATGACCACACAAGTGTTCTTCGTCTCCAACGAGGCAAAAAACGTCCTCACCGCACCGGTTGCCGCCCTGCACGGCAGCGCCAAACCCGACAGTCAGGTTGCCCGGGTCGTGGCGCAGAACGGCGACATTGAGCAACGCACCGTGCGTACCGGCATCAGCGACCGTTTGAAGGTGCAGATTCTCGACGGTCTCAGCGAAGGCGATCATCTGTTGATCGGCCCGGCCGACGGCAGCGGAGGCTGAATGCAAACGCCCCTGATCGACCTGCAGGACATCCGCAAATCCTACGGCGGCGGCGACACGCCCGAAGTTCACGTGTTGCGTGGCATCGATCTGTCGATCCATGCCGGCGAGTTCGTGGCGATCGTCGGTGCATCCGGCTCCGGCAAATCGACGCTGATGAACATCCTCGGTTGCCTCGACCGGCCCACATCCGGCGAATACCGTTTTGCCGGTGAGAACGTCGCCGGCCTGGACACCGATGAACTGGCCTGGCTGCGTCGCGAGGCTTTCGGTTTCGTGTTTCAGGGTTACCACCTGATTCCGTCCGGCTCCGCCCAGGAAAACGTCGAGATGCCGGCCATCTATGCCGGCATTCCGGCTGCCGAGCGCCATGCACGGGCCGCCGCCCTGCTTGAGCGCCTCGGTCTGGCCTCACGCACCGGCAACCGCCCCCATCAACTCTCCGGCGGCCAGCAACAACGGGTGTCGATTGCCCGCGCCTTGATGAACGGCGGCCATATCATTCTGGCGGACGAACCGACCGGCGCCCTCGACAGCCACAGCGGCAAGGAAGTCATGGCGCTGCTCGACGAGCTGGCGAGCCAGGGTCATGTGGTCATCCTCATCACCCATGACCGTGAAGTGGCGGCGCGCGCCAAGCGCATCATTGAAATCAGCGACGGCCTGATCATCCGCGACAGCGCCAAGGAAGATCCCACCGTGCAGGCCAGCACCAACCCCGGCGCCTTGCAGGCCGTGGATCTGCGCAAACGCCTGAGCGAGGGCAGCGAAGCGAGCGGCGCCTGGAAAGGCGAACTGGTCGATGCGGTGCAGGCGGCGTGGCGCGTCATGTGGATCAACCGCTTCCGTACCGCGCTGACGCTGCTGGGGATCATCATCGGCGTCGCATCGGTGGTGGTCATGCTCGCCGTCGGTGAAGGCAGCAAACGCCAGGTCATGGCGCAGATGGGCGCCTTCGGCTCCAACATCATTTACCTCAGCGGCGCCGCGCCGAACCCGCGCACGCCACCAGGCATCGTTACCCTCGATGAAGTCGCCGCACTGGCCAGCCTGCCGCAGATCACTCGCATCATGCCGGTCAACGGCGCCGAAGCCGGGGTGCGCTTCGGCAACCTCGACCATATGAGCTACATCGGCGGCAACGACACCAATTTCCCCGAGATCTTCAACTGGCCGGTGGTCGAGGGCAGCTACTTCACCGAGGCCGACGAGCGCAACGGTGCAGCCGTGGCGGTAATCGGCAAGAAGGTCCGCGACAAGTTGCTCAAGGACGTGAGCAATCCCATCGGTCAATACATCCTGATCGAGAACGTACCGTTCCAGGTGGTCGGCGTACTGGCCGGCAAAGGCGCCAGCTCCGGCGACCAGGACAGCGACAATCGCATCGCCATCCCCTACTCCGCTGCCAGCGTTCGACTGTTCGGCACGCACAACCCCGAGTACGTAGTGATCGCTGCCGCCGATGCGCGCAAGGTCCATGAAACCGAAATGGCCATCGAGCAATTGATGTTGCAGTTGCACAACGGCAAGAAGGATTTCGAGCTGACCAACAATGCCGCGATGATTCAGGCCGAAGCTCGCACGCAAAACACCCTGTCACTGATGCTCGGTTCGATTGCCGCGATTTCGCTGCTGGTCGGCGGCATCGGCGTGATGAACATCATGCTCATGACCGTGCGCGAACGCACTCGCGAAATCGGTATCCGCATGGCCACCGGCGCCCGTCAGCGCGACATCCTGCGTCAGTTCCTGACCGAGGCGGTGATGCTCTCGGTGGTCGGCGGCATTGCCGGCATCGGCCTGGCGCTGCTCGTGGGCGGTGTGTTGATACTCAGCGAAGTCGCTGTCGCATTTTCCCTGGTGGCCATCGCCGGCGCCTTCGCCTGCGCACTGATCACCGGGGTCGTTTTCGGCTTCATGCCCGCTCGCAAAGCTGCCCGGCTCGACCCGGTCACGGCCCTCACCAGTGAATGATCGATCTATGAAACCGCAACTGAGCCTGTTGACCCTTTGCCTGATGCTGAGCGCCTGCGGCAGCCCCGTGCCACGCCCGGAGAGCGGCGTGACCGCCCCCGCCGCGTGGCAGTCGCCGACCGGGCAATCGGTGGCGCAGACCAACCAGCAATGGTGGACGCATTTCGCCAGCCCGCATCTGAACCTGCTGATCGGGCAGGCGCAAAGCGGCAGCCACGACCTGGCCGCCGCCATTGCCCGCGTACGTCAGGCACGCGCCAGCACAGTGATCGCGGGCGGTTCGCAATTACCGGAACTAACCGCAGGCCTGAACGCCAACCGCCAGAAACTGCTGCGCGGCAACGGCTACAGCCAACTGGATGCCGACAGCAGCAACAAGGCCGTGGACTACTTCGACGCCAACCTCAGCGCGAGTTATGAAATCGACTTCTGGGGCGGTCAGGCCGCCACCCGCGAGAGCGCCCGCCAGGGCCTGCGCGCGAGTGAGTTCGATCAGGCCACCGTGGAATTGACCCTGCTCAGCGACGTCGCCAACCGCTACACCCAGGCGTTGTCATTGCAGGAACAAAGCCGCATTGCCGCGCTGAACCTGGCCAACGCGCAGAGTGTTCTGCAACTGGTGCAGACCCGTTTCAACGCCGGCTCGGCCACCGCGCTGGAACTGGCCCAGCAGAAAAGTCTGGTGGCCGCGCAACAGCGGCAACTGCCCACCGTGCAGCAACAGGCCGAGGACGCACGAATCAGTCTGGCCGCACTGCTCGGGCGACCGGTGCAAGAGCTGCCACCAAGCCTCGAATCATTCGATCAACTGCAATGGCCACAAATCGCTGCCGGGCTGCCCAGCGACCTGCTGACCCGACGCCCGGACATCGCCCGCGCCGAAGCGCAACTGGCAGCCGCCCGGGCAGACGTCAAAGTCGCCCGCGCCGCCATGCTGCCCAAGGTCACCCTGAGCGCGCAGCTGGGCTCCGGCGCCAACCGCTTCGACGATGTGATGCGTAGCCCGTTCTACAACCTCACCGCCGGGCTGATCGCACCGATCTTCAATAACGGTCGCCTGTCCGCAGAACGCGACAAGGCAACCGCCCGCCAGGAAGAACTGTTGGAAACCTATCGCGGCGCGATCATCAATGGCTTCGCCGACGTGGAAAAAGCCCTGAACAGCATCCAGGGCCTGGATCAACAGCGACAATGGCAGACCGAAGAGTTGAATCAGGCACAGACTGCGTTCAACCTTTCGCAAAGCCGCTATCAGGCCGGCGCCGAAGACCTGCTGACCGTACTGGAAACCCAGCGCACGCTGTACGCCGCGCAGGATCTCAACGTGCAACTGCGGCTGGCGCGGATGCAGGCGAGCATTGCGCTGTACAAAGCGTTGGGTGGGGGTTGGGAGACGCGCTGAAGAACAAAAGATCGCACGCTGCGATCTTTTGCTTCAAACCTTGGCTTTCAAATGACGCGCATACCACGGCCGTTGCGGCACGCGGCGGAACAGCGCGGCAAGTTTCTTCTCGTCGCCGATGAAGGTGATGCGCAGCGCCAGCTTCATGGTCTCGGGATCCATCTCCACTGACTTGCCCACCTGCAACCCCGGCGTGGTGCTGCAACCGTGGGTGGTCGGCCCCAGCCACGGATCCGCGACCTCATTCCAGCGCCCCGGCGCAAACCACTGCACACCGTTGACCACTTGCCGGGTGACTTCGCCCGGGTGAAAACGCTCGTGAGCGCGGAACCAGTCCTCGATGCGGTCATCGATCCAGCCGTGGAAATGCCAGAACACCGGGTTGACGTGGGATGAAAACGGATCGCCGAGGAAGTCGTTTTCCGCCGCAAACCAGCGCGCGGCGAAATCCGCCGGATCACGGGCAAACGGCACCGGCTGGCCGTTGGACGGATCACGCGGCACCGAGGCCCAGCGCATATGCAGCCAGTCATGCAGCCCCAACTCCACTTCAGAACCGAACTGACCCAGCGTGAGTTTGGCCAGATAAGCCGGATCGCGGTATTGCGATTCCCATACCTGAAAGTTGCTTTCGTAGGTCTCGGCGGTTTTCAGGTCGCTGACCCACTGGCTGTATTCGTTGTCGCCATCGGCCAGCCACGTCGGCGGCAGTGCCGTGCCGTCGTGGTTGTCGAAGTAACGGGCGAAACCGACCCGGTCGCGGATCAGCTCGGGCTGCGGCAGCGGGAAGTATTCCCACGACGGCAGATCCTGCATCGAACGCGCCGTGCCCAGCATGTGCCGGTGCATGAAGAAAAAGTCGACGCCCGAGCCGTTGCGATCCTTGCGATCGCCACGGGCATCGCGCTCCTTGCCGCGCGGGCCGGGTTGCCAGCCGAGACCGCGCAACGCATTGCGTTTGTCTTCGGCCAGGGTGTGCCACTTGTCCCGCGTGGCGTGCCAGACCTGGTGAAACAACCGGTGTTCGGGGGAGATCAGCCACGCCAGCAGCGTCGGGTTCAGCGGCGTACGCTGCCGCGCTTCGGGGAATAACTGTTTCACGGCAATGAAGCGGTTGTCCTGCATCGGCAAAGCCAGCGGCCGATCCAGACGTGACACCCGACCGCTGAGGCTGCCGCTGCCGGCGTTGCCGAAGTCGGCCCAGACTTCGTCGAGGATCATTTGCAGTTCGTAGTCGATATGGCCGTTGGCACTGATCAGCCGCCAGCTCAACTTCGCCGCGTCGCCCTCGGCCAGATCACCGATTATTCGGTAACGCGGTGTTTCGCCAGAGCGCAGACGCTCGGGCGTATCCAGAAAGCCGCAGACACCGCGCCCCTTCTGGCCGATGTCGAGAAACACTTGCAGACCGCTTGCCGGCAGCCCTTCGACACCCGCGTCGCGGCCCTCGAAACGGATATCCCAAACCCCGCGCAACTTGTTCGCCAGGCGTTGACCGGCCGTGTCGGCCACGTCGAACGACGCCTCGCCGGGGGTGATCGTGGGGTCCGGTCTGGTCCATTCACGATGACCAAAATACGCCGCAGGCACCGCAGCGCCGGTCAGCGCCAGGCCTGCCATGAACCATCGTCGAGAAATCTTCATTGCCCTACCTGTGTCAGCCATGAAGCAGGCTTTATCCAAGCTAGAACGTACGCTGCCCCGACAAATTTAAGGGTGCCCGCGCCACAGGGCGATGCGACTAAATTTCGTTGCCAATCACTCGTTCTTTCCAGATAGCAATGGCCCCTGCGCCAGCACCTCGACGGCGAACCTGACTGAGATGGCAATGACAAAACCACGTTCGAAAAAGGCTCTTTTCATTGGCCTGCCACTGGCCCTGGCGATCAGTGCCGCAGCAGGCTTCGCAGCCTGGGATTACTGGCTCAACGACAATCTCGGCTATCCGGTCAAGGTGATGGACCAGGCCCGCGAGATGCACCAGCACCTGCTGTCCTTCGACAGCCACATCACCGTCCTTCAGGACTTCGGCACCCACGGCAATGAAGCCGACAAGGACGGCCCCGGTCAGTTCGACCTGATAAAAGCCAATCGCGGGCAACTGTCCGGTGCAGCACTGACGATTTTCGGCTGGCCGGAACTGTGGAACGGCGCCAATGCGCCGCACAAGCCTACGGCGGGTTTCGTTGCAGAGGCGCGCAACCAGCAGGAGATCCGCTACAAGATCATCTCCGGGATGGTCCGCGACTTCCCCAATCAGGTCGGGATTGCCTACACGCCCGAAGATTTCCGGCGCCTGCACGGTGAAGGCAAGTTCGCGATCTTCATCAGCATGCTCAACGCCTACCCGCTGGGCCACGACCTGAACCTGCTGGACCTGTGGACGGCGCGCGGCATGCGTATGTTCGGTTTCAGCTACATCGGCAACAACGATTGGGCCGACTCGTCACGGCCGCTGCCGTTCTTCAATGATTCGCCGGATGCACTCGACGGCCTCTCCGACCTCGGCAAACAAGCGGTCAAGCGTCTCAACGATTTGGGCGTGATCATCGATGTGTCGCAGATGTCGACCAAAGCCCTGGAGCAAGTCGCGCAACTGAGCCGCACGCCGATGGTGGCCTCGCACTCGGCGCCACGGGCGATGGTCGACATCCCCCGCAACCTCAGCGACAAAGAACTGCAACTGATCAAGAACAGCGGCGGCGTGGTGCAGGTGGTGGGCTTCTCGCAGTACCTGCGCCCGCTGACCCAGACCACCCAGGACAAGCTCAACGAACTGCGCAAAAGCTTTGACCTGCCGCCACTGCCCAACCTCGCCGTGGCACTGATGCCGGGCGACCCGATCATCGCCGCATGGCCCGAGGCCAAGTTCGGCCAGTACGCCAGCCGCCTCTACGCGATCCTCGACGAAGAACCCAAAGCCACGCTCAAGGACTACGGCGACGCCATCGATTACACCGTGCGCAAGATCGGTATCGACCACGTCGGCATCAGCTCCGACTTCAACGAAGGCGGCGGCGTCAAAGGCTGGGAGAACGTCGGCGACATCCCCAACGTCACCGCCGAACTGATTTCGCGCGGCTACTCCGAAGCCGACATCGCCAAGCTCTGGGGCGGCAACTTCCTGCGGGTCTGGGATCAGGTGCAGAAAGCCGCCCGACCTGCGCTGATTTCACAGCAGGACAAGATCAAGCCATGAGTGATCGTCGTACGTTTCTCAAGCAGGCGGGGATTCTCGCCGCCGGCCTGCCGCTGGCCTCGGGCATCGCCCACGGCGCCAGCACCGACAACACCACGAATGTTGCGCCAGCGGCGCCGGCACAGGACAAGTGGACGCAATTACGCACACTGTTCGAGCAGGATCCCGACTGCCTGCACTTCTCCAACTTCCTGATTACCTCGCACCCCAGACCGGTGCGTGACGCCATCGCCCTGCACCGCGCCGCCCTCGACAAGAACCCGGGGCTGGCGATGGACTGGGACCTGGGCGTGATCGAGCAACGCGAGGAAGAGGTACGGGTCTGGGCCGGGCGTTATCTGCAAGCCGACGCCAGACAGATCGCCCTGACCGGCAGCACCACCGAGGGCCTGGCGATGATTTACGGCGGCGCCCATGTGCGTGCCGATCAGGAAATCCTCACCACTCAACACGAACACTACGCCACCCACACCATCCTCGCGCTGCGCACACAGCGTGAAGGCACCAAGGTGCGCAAGATCCGTCTGTTCAAGGATCCGCACACGGCGACCAAGGCCGAAATCCTGGCGGCGATCGACAGCAACATCCGCCCGGAAACCCGTGTATTGGGCATGTGCTGGGTGCATTCGGGCAGCGGCGTGAAACTGCCGATCGGCGAAATCGGCGCGCTGGTCGACAAGCACAACAAGGGCCGTTCGGACGACAACCGGATCATTTATCTGGTGGACGGCGTGCACGGTTTCGGCGTCGATGACCTGAGTTTCCCGGCCATGAACTGCGACTTCTTTATCGCCGGCACCCACAAATGGATGTTCGGCCCACGCGGCACCGGCATCGTCTGCAGCCGTTTCGACCAGGTCAGGTACGTCACGCCGATCATTCCGACCTTCTCCGAAGCCACCGCGTTTTCCACCACCATGACCCCCGGCGGCTATCACGCCTTCGAGCACCGCTGGGCCTTGAACGAAGCGTTCAAATTGCACCTGCAACTGGGCAAGGCCGACGTCCAGGCGCGTATTCACGGCTTGAACAGCTATCTGAAAAAGCGCCTGCAGGAACATCCGCAGATCGAACTGGTGACGCCGCTGAGCCCCGAACTCTCCGCCGGTTTCACCTTCTTCCGGGTCAAGGGCAAGGACTGCGACAAGATCGCCGCCTACCTGATGCAGAACAAGGTGATCGCCGATGCCGTCGACCGCGACGTCGGCCCGGTCATTCGCAGCGCGCCGGGCCTGTTGAACACCGAACAAGAAATCGACCGTTTCATGACCGTGCTCGTCAGCCAGATCTGAGCACCGTGAACGCCTTTAAACCTGTTATCGAGAGAAATGATGAACAGTGAGCTACGTAGTTTTTCCATCAAGTCGCTCCCCGCGCTGACCCTGGCCGCCCTGCTCGCCAGCCTGTTGCCGGGACTGGCGCAGGCGGCTGAACCGCTGCAGCCGGGCAAGGTGTTCAAAGACTGCAAGGACTGCCCGGAAATGGTCGTGCTGCCCACCGGCACGTTCACCATGGGCACCCCGGAAGACGAAGTCGGCCGCGAACCGGACGAAGGCCCGATGCACCCGGTGACGTTCGCCAAACCGCTGGCCATCAGCCGCTTCCAGGTCCTTCGGGGCCAATGGGACGCCTATCTCAAGGACACCGGTTATCAGATGCCCGACGGCGATGATCGCGAGGGCCGCGCGTGCAAGGCCGGGATTCCGGATTACGCGGGCAGCGATCCGCGCAAGCAGTACACCGACAAGCATCCGGCCGTGTGCATGGACTTCGCCGAAGTCAACGCGTACGTGGCGTGGCTCTCGAAAAAGACCGGCAAGCAATACCGTCTGGTCAGTGAGTCCCTGCGCGAATACGCCGCGCGTGCCGGCAGCGCCGGGCCCTTCCCGTTCCCGTTCGATGAGGGCAAGGAATACAGCATCGCCAAACACGCCAACACCTACGGCGCCGCCGATGGCTACAACTTTACCGCGCCGGCCGGCAGCTTTCCGGCCAACGCCTTCGGCGTCTATGACATGCACGGCAACGTCTACGAATGGACCGCTGACTGCTACAACGAAAACTACGCCGGTGCCCCGAGTGACGGCAGCGCGTGGCTGACCGGCGACTGCAGCATCCGGCGCATCCGCGGCAATGACTGGGGCGAGGCGCCGGTGTTCTCGCGCTCCGGCAACCGCAACGCGGTCTACCCCAAAGTGCGGGGCGACTGGCTGGGCTTTCGTGTAGCCCGCGACCTCTGATCCACCCCGGCGTCGACCATCGGGTCGACGCCTTCCCGGTTTTTCTCGAATCATCGCCCCCAGCGGCCTTCAAAAGCGGAATCCACCATGACCACAAAATCCCGTGGCGCCATCAGCGAAGTTCTCAGCCTGCTCAAGCCCTATTGGCTGGTGGTCCTGATTTCGATCATGCTCGGCATGGTCGGCGGCCTCAGCGTCACGGCGTTGCTGGCGACCATCAATGACGCCCTGAACGCCAACGGGAGCCCGTCACTGGGTGTGCTCGCCAGTTTCGCCGGGCTCTGTGCACTGGCGCTGCTGAGTTCGATCCTGTCCGACATCGGCACCAACCATGTCGGCCAGCACATCATTGCCGGACTGCGAAAATCGCTCGGTGAAAAAGTCCTGCTGGCGCCGATCGAGCAGATCGAACGCTTCCGCAGCCATCGCCTGATCCCGGTGCTGACCCATGACGTCGACACCGTCAGCGACTTCGCGTTTTCCTTCGCGCCACTGGCCATCGCCTTCACCGTCACCCTCGGTTGCCTGGGTTACCTGGCCTACCTCTCGGTGCCGATGTTCGCGCTGTTGCTGGTGGCGATCATCATCGGCACCGTCGTGCAGTACATCGCCCGAGCCAAAGGCATCAAAGGCTTTGAAGCCGCCCGTGAAGCCGAAGACGAACTGCAAAAGCACTACAGCGCCATCGCGGCCGGCGCCAAGGAACTGCGCATCCATCGCCCGCGCCGTCAGCGCATGTTCAGCCAGCGCATCGAAGGCACCGCCGATTACATCTGCAACACCCACATCCGTTCGATCAACACCTTCGTGGTCGCCAAGACGTTTGGCTCGATGCTGTTCTTCGTGGTGATCGGCCTGGCACTCGCCCTGCAATCCTTCTGGCTGGGCACCGACAAAGCGGTGCTCAGCGGTTTCGTGCTGGTGCTGCTGTACATGAAAGGCCCGCTGGAATACCTGGTGACCACCCTGCCAGTGGTCAGTCGCGCCAACATCGCCTTCAAGCGCATTGCCGATCTGGCGGAGCAGTTCTCCTCCCCGGAACCCCATCTGCTGTTGAGCGACACCGCCAGCGCCAAACCGGTGGTCGAGCATCTGGAACTGCGTGACGTCCACTACGCCTTTGCCGCCGTGGACGACAGCACACCGTTCACGCTCGGCCCGGTCAATCTGTCGATCCGTCAGGGCGAGATTGTGTTCATCGTCGGCGAGAACGGCGGCGGAAAAACCACCCTGATCAAATTGCTGTTGGGGCTGTATGCGCCAAAGGGTGGGGAAATCCTGCTCAACGGCGCACCCGTGGTGGCTGAGAACCGTGACGATTACCGTCAGTTGTTCACCACGATTTTTGCCGACTACTACCTGTTCGACGAACTGGTGCAAGGCGATCAACAAGTGCCCGAGGACGCCAACCGCTACCTCGAACGCCTGGAGATTTCGCACAAGGTCAGCATTCGCGATGGCGCGTTCAGCACCACCGACCTGTCCACCGGCCAGCGCAAGCGTCTGGCTCTGCTCAATGCCTGGCTGGAGGAACGTCCGGTGCTGGTGTTCGACGAATGGGCGGCCGATCAGGACCCGGTGTTCCGGCGGATTTTCTACACCGAGCTGCTGCCGGAACTCAAATACCTGGGCAAGACCATCATCGTGATCTCCCACGACGACCGTTATTTCGACGTCGCCGACCAACTGGTACGCATGCAAGGCGGCCAGGTCATCAGCGAAAAAGCCCCGGCAGCCGTCTGCTGAACCGGGCCCGCCCCTGTCGAGTGTTAAGAGAAAGCCATGAACGAACTTCTTGATGATGACCTGCTGGCGCTGCTGTTGGCCGATGCCGACGCCGTCGAGCCAGACCCGGTCGCCACCCGCCGCGCGCGCCTGGATCGGGCGCCGCTGTCGTACGCCCAGCAACGCCTGTGGCTGGTGCAGCAACAGGCACCGACGAATACCGCCTACAACTTGCCGCGCGCCCTGCGCCTGGACGGTGACCTCGATCCGCAGGCGCTGGAAACCGCGCTCAACGCGGTGATCGACCGCCACGACATCTTGCGCAGTGCCTTTCGCGAAATCGACGGTGTGCCGACCCAGGTGGTCGAGCGCCAGACACGCCTGAACCTCAAGCGCCAGGACCTGTCCTCACTGGATGAGGACACCCGTCGCCTGCACCTCGAACAACGCCTGCAAACCCAGGCCCTGCAACCGTTCGACCTGAGCCGCGCGCCGCTGATCCGCACCACCCTGGTCAAGACCGCCGAGCGTGAACATGTGCTGCTGCTGAACATGCACCACATCGTGTCTGACGCCTGGTCCAACGCGATCCTCATGCAGGATCTGGCGCGCGCCTATGCTCAGGCCAGCGCCGGCCTCGCCCCGGTGCTGAGCGAGTTGCCGATCCAGTACAGCGACTACGCGCAGTGGCAACGCAGCGAATACCTCGACGGCGTCGCCTGCAAGCGCGCCGACCATTACTGGCGTCAGTATCTGGGTCGCGAACTGCCGGTGCTTGAACTGCCCGTCGATCATGCCCGCGCCGAAGGCCAGCAACACTTGGCCGGGCGTCATTCTCTGAGCCTTGAGCCCACAGCGCTGCAAGCCCTCAACCGCTTCTGCCAGAACGAAGGCCTGACCCCGTTCGTGCTGGCGATGGGCGCGTGGCAATTGCTGCTGGGCCGTTACAGTCAGCAACGCGAATTCACCGTCGGCGTGCCCAACGCCAGCCGCAACCGCAGCGACAGCCAGGAACTGGTGGGCTTTTTTGTCAGCAGTCAGGTGTACAAGGCGACGCTCGACGGCCAGCAACCGGTGCGGGACTTCCTGCACGCCTTGCGCGCGCATTCACTGGCGACCCTGGAACACGCCGATTACCCTCTTGAGCTGTTGTTCGATCAACTGCAACGCGGCAGTGCCACCTCGCTCAATCCGCTGTTCCAGGTGCTGTTCAACTGGCGCACGGGCGGCGGCGAGCCAGCGGCCGTGGAATGGGCCGGGCTCAACCTGCAATTTCTCGATGCCGGCGAAAGCCAGGCCAAGTTCGACCTGTCGCTGGACGTCGACTTCAGTCCGCAGAACCTGCAAGCCACCTTCGAATACAGCCGCGACCTCTACACCCCCGCCACCATCGAGCGCATGGCCCGGCACTGGCAGCAATTGCTGCTGCAACTGATCGCCCGCCCCGATTTGCGCCTGGACGAGTTGCAGTTGCTTGATGCCGAAGAGCATCGGCAGACCCTCGCCGAATGGAACCCGCAGCAGACCCGAATCGCCCCGTCGCTGTGCCTGCACCAGTTGATCGAAGCGCAGGTCGCCCGCAATGGCGCCGCCATCGCCCTGACCTTCGGCGAACAACAGGTCAGTTACGCCGAGCTCAACCGCCAGGCCAACCGTCTGGCCCACCGTTTGATCGCCAACGGTGTCGGCCCGGATGTGCTGGTGGGCATCGCTGCCGAGCGCTCGCCGCAGATGCTGATCGGCTTGCTGGCGATTCTCAAGGCCGGCGGCGCCTATGTGCCACTGGACCCGGCCTACCCGGCTGATCGTCTGGCTTACATGATCGAGGACAGCCGCATCGACTGGGTCCTGACCCAGTCCCATCTGCGTGAACAATTGCCATTGCCGGCCCACGTGCGCTGCGTGCTGCTCGACGACGCCACGAGCCTGATCGACGCCGCCGAGCACAACCCCGACGTCGCCGTTCAGCCGGACAATCTGGCGTACGTGATCTACACCTCCGGCTCGACCGGCAAACCCAAGGGCGCCCTGCTGGCGCATCACAACGTGGTACGCCTGTTCGAAGCCACCAGCGGTTGGTTCGGCTTCGATCAGAACGATGTCTGGAGCCTGTTCCATTCCTATGCCTTCGACTTCTCGGTCTGGGAGATCTTTGGTGCGTTGCTGTACGGTGGACGCCTGGTGATCGTGCCGCACGCCGTCAGTCGTTCTCCGCAAGACGTCTACACGCTGCTCTGCGAAGAAAAGGTCAGCGTGCTGAACCAGACGCCGTCGGCGTTCAAGCAACTGATGAAAGTCGCCTGTGAAGCCGACCAGCCGTTGACCCAGCACCTGCGCTACGTGATTTTCGGCGGTGAGGCGATCGAGGTGAAAAGCCTGCGCCCCTGGTTCGAACGCTTCGGCGATCAGACCCCGCAACTGATCAACATGTACGGCATCACCGAAACCACCGTCCACGTCACCTACCGGCCGCTGTCACTGGCTGACCTGAACGCCGAGTCCGCCAGCCCTATCGGCGTGCCGATTGCCGACCTGTCCTGGTATCTGCTGGATGAAGGCCTCAACCCGGTCGCCAAAGGCTGCACCGGTGAGCTGTACATCGGTCGCGCCGGGCTGGCCCGGGGTTACCTGAACCGCACCGACCTGACCGCCACGCGCTTCATCCCCGACCCCTTCGACAGTGTTGCGGGTGGGCGTCTGTACCGTACCGGCGACCTGGCGAAATACTGCAACGACGGCAGCATCGAATACGTCGGACGGATCGACCATCAAGTAAAAATCCGCGGCTTCCGCATCGAACTGGGCGAGATCGAAGCGCGTCTGCTCGATCAGCCGCAGGTGCAGGATTGCGCGGTGCTGACCCACGACGGCCCGAGCGGTCTGCAATTGGTGGCCTACGTCATCGCACCGGATTCGACGGAACTGCGCGACACCCTGATCGCTGCTCTGCGGGCGCAATTGCCCGATTACATGGTGCCTGCACACTTGCTGTTCCTTGAGCGCTTCCCCTTGAACGCCAACGGCAAACTCGACCGCAAAGCCCTGCCGGAACCGGATGCCAGCCTCTGGCAACGAACCTACGTGGCGCCGGGCAATCCGCTGGAAGAAGCGCTGGCCGGTCTTTGGCAGCAATCGTTGAACATTGAGCGCGTCGGGATCACCGACAACTTCTTCGAGTTGGGCGGCCATTCGATTCTCGCGATCCAGTTGATCGCCCAGCTCAAGGCACAGCTCGATATCGAAGTACGTCTGCAAGAGTTGCTGGCTCACCCGACCATCGCCGAACTGTCCGCTTTCGTCGCTCGCCAGCATTTCGCAACCGCGCAGTGTGTGGTCGAACTCAACAACGCACCGGCCGACGCACCGGCACTGTTCTGCCTGCACCCCAGCGGTGGCATCGTGTTCTGCTATCAGCCGCTGGCCAAACGCCTGAACAACCGGGCGAAAGTCTACGGCGTGATGCATCGCGGCTTCGCGCAGCAACACAACGACGCGCAAACCTGGTCGGAGATGATCGCCGACTACAGCCGTGAAATCGTCAACACCCAGCCGCAGGGGCCTTATCACCTGATGGGCTGGTCGTTGGGTGGCCCGCTGGCCATGGACGTGGCCGCTACGCTGGAGTCTCAGGGTCACGAAGTGGCGTTTCTGGGGCTGGTCGACGGCACCGTGCCGGCGTCGGCCTTCCCTGCCGACCTGCCACGCTTCCAGCGAACGGACGACGAAGCGCTCGGCGTCACCTCCGAAGAAGTGCTCGATGCCGTGCACTACTTCAATCTGTTGTTCCCGACCCTGGCACCGCGCACCGCTGCCTACCTGCAAACGTCGCCGCACGGCAGCGTCAAGGACTTCTATGACTGGGCGGCCGGTCAGGTCGAACCGGGCCAAGGCGACTTGCTGGCCGTTGTGCAGAACATCAAGAGTGAAGTCATGAACGCCCAGGCGTTCTCGGTGCACGAACGTCTAGTGGAAGCCTTTGACGCCTTTACCTTCAAGCCACTGCGAGTCAAACCGAGTTGCTGGTGGGCGGTGCCGGAAAAAACCGCAGAAGAACTGGCCTTCAGCCAGGCGCTGATTCAGCGCTACAGCCAATCGGGCGAACTGAACTGCTCGATACTGTCACCTCTGGAACACCGCAGCATGATCTTCCAGGATGAACTGCTTGAACCCCTGATCGATACGTTCCTGAGCAACAGTCGAGTGCGCTGAGCCTCTGTGCAGGACCTGAAAAACCCCGTCAATCATTGATTGACGGGTTTTTTCTTTGGCCGCTTTTTCGTTCATCCGTCGCTGGAGCCTTTCTTCCGGGCAATAAAAAACCCGGCCTGCAATGGCAGGCCGGGTTCGGGTGTTAGCGGTGGATCAGAACTGCGGTTTGTACGTCACGCTGAACATCACGTTACGCGGGTCGCCGTAGTAGCTGTTGCTGTTGATCTGGGCGAAGGCCGGAATGATGTAGCGCTTGTCGAACATGTTGTTCAGGTTGACCGCCAGATTGACCTCATCGGTGGCCTGGTAGGCAACACGCGAACCCCAGATGGCAAAGCCCGGCAGATCGAAGCTGCGGTCGAAGCTGACCGTGCTGCTCTGGGCATTCACGCCGGCACCGACGCTGACCTTGTTGAAGTCGCCCGGCAGGGTGTAGTCACCCCAGAGACGGAACATGTGCATCGGCGTACCGGTGGCGAAGCGCTTGCCCTTGAGGTCGGAGTCTTCAAGGAACTTGGTGGTGTTGTAGGTATAGCCGCTGGAGATCTGCATGCCATCGAACAGTTCACCGGCGATTTCCGCCTCCAGACCCTGGCTGCGAACCTTGCCCGACGCCGTCGAGCAGTACCAGCCGTTGCAGGCCTCAGGCCCTTCGATGTCGGTGGTCAGGTCAGACACGGCGCGGTTTTTCTGGATGTAGCGGAACAACGCCAGGGAGGTGTTGAAGCGGCCATCCATCAACTCGCCCTTGATCCCCAGCTCGTAGTTGGTGCCTTCGATCGGCTTGAGCGCAGTCTTCTCTTTGGTCAACTGGGTTTGCGGAATGAACACTTCGGCAACGCTGCCGTAGGCCGACCACTGTTCGTTGAGCGCATACACCATGCCGACGTAAGGCGTCACACGGCCGGTGCTCTTGATCGAGTTCTTCTCGCCGCCTTCCTGCAATTCGCGGGCGAAGTAGTTGTCCTGGTCGAAGGAGAAGTCATACCAGCTGGTACGCGCCCCGAGGATCAGGGTCAGCGGATCGGTCAGGTTGATCTTGTAACTGCCGTAAAGGCCCTTCTGGCGAACATCGTAGGTGCTCACGGCCAGGTTGGCGGCGTCGGCGATCATGTCGAACGACTTCTGCGGACGATTGTGATCGATGTCGAAGATGTCTACGCCGGGGGTGAACTGGCGAGCGTATTTGTCATCGCTGGTGAACTTGGAATAGTTGGCGCCCACGGTCAGGCCTTGCTTGAAGCCGAAGCCTTCAAACTGGCCGTCGAGGTAGATATCGAACGCACGGTTCTTGTTGGCAAAATCGGTCGCGTAGTCGGAGAAACGCGGACCGGTACTGCCACCCACCGGCACCACGCCGGCGATGAACTGGTAGGTCGCCTCGTTCGACTCGTTCATGGCGATGGCCGAGGCCTTGATTTTCCAGCTGTCGTTGAAGTGGTGTTCAAGGTCGGCGTACACCGCAGTCTGGTCGTTCATCGAACGGTTCCAGGTTGCACCGGTATAGGTCGAGCGCGGCAGATTGATGTTGCTCGCGTCGGCGTAACGCGGCAGGCCCAGCAGGTATGGACGGCCGTGGCTCTTCTTGTTGCTGAAACCGATACCGAGCACGGTGTCTTCATCCAGGTCGAAGTCCAGGGCGCCGTACACGGTCTGTTCCCAATTCCAGGCGTAATCGGTGAACGAATGGTCTTTTTCATAGTTGACCACTGCGCGACCACGGATGGTGCCGGCATCGTTCAGCGGGCCACCTACGTCAGCCTGGGAGCCATAACGGTCCCAGCTGCCCGCCTTGGCAGAAAGGGTCACGGTCGGTTCGGCCTGGCCGCGCTTGCGCACCATGTTGATCGCGCCGCCCGGACTGTTCGCGCCTTGCAGCAGGCCGGCCGCGCCACGGATCACTTCCATGCGGTCGTAGATCGCCATGTTTTCAGTGATGTAGCTGCCCAGCGCATACACGTTGCGCGGGATCGGCACGCCGTCGTACTGGATCGCTTCGATGTCGAAACCACGGGAGTAAATGAAAATGCCCGGGCCCGGCGACTTCAGCGCGGTCAGGCCGGTGGTGGCTTCGACTGCCTGGGTCAGATTGCTGATGTTCTGGTCATCCATGCGCTTGCGGGTCAGGACGCTGACCGACTGCGGGATGTCCTTGAGTTTCTGCTGGCCCTTGCCGATGGTCACGGCACCGGTGGTGTAGGAATGGGTGCCTTCGGTGGTGGTGCCCAGCGCGCTGGCGTTGATCGTGGTTGCACCCAGCTCCAGCCCCTTGGCGCTGCCACTGCGCACCAGCATCAGGGTGTTGCCTTCCACGGTGAAGCGCACGTCGGTGCCGCGCAGGAGCTGGCCGATGGCCGACTCCGGTGTCATGTTGCCTTTGACTGCAAAACTCTTGAGGCCCGCCAGATCATCGGCGCTGTAGATGACCTGCATGTTGCTTTGCTCGCCAAACGCCTGCAGCGCCTGTGGCAGGGACTGTGCCGCGATATTGAAGGCTTTGTCCTCGGCCAGAACCTGAGCGCTGAGCGGCAGCAGGCACGCCATGCCCATTCCCGACAGCACAGAGCGCGAGCGCAACGTTCGGGACATCACCAGGGCCTTGAGCAGGGGTTTCAATTCGTGAATTGCGGACATTGTGCTCTCTATTATTGGTCGAAGTGGAAAAGCCTGCGGGGCGCCGAGCGCCCCTCGAAATGCACACCTGCGCTGCGGGATCGTTCAATCATGTGAATCGATCGACTGGCCCCTCCCCGGGCAACAGTCGCCCGCGCAGAGACGCGGGCCGGTCACGGGTTGCGTAAGAAATCCGTTTGTTGCCGCGTGAAAACCTGACTGAAAAGGCCCTTTTTCGAGTCGATTCACGCGCTTACGTTAGTAAGACGGAGCAGACCGGAAAAACCGGAATGCGTTTGTTTATCATTTGTGAAATAAATTAAAAAAAACCGTCGCACTGAGGCGACGGTTTTTCCTGGCCGGACGGTTAAACGTCCTGGGCCACCTTGGCGGCTTGCAGCTGCCGGGCCTTTTCGGTCAGCAGGGCTTTTTCCTCGGGGCTCATGGACTCGAGACGCACCCGCGCCTGAGCCAGTTTGTCCAGCTGCCCCGGACTTGCTTCCTGACCGCGCAACGCTTGCGCAAGCCCGGCCACGGTCGGATGGTCGAAGACCACGCCCGGGTGGATTTCGCACTGCAGCAGCTTGCGAATCCCCGCGACCAGTTTGATCACCAGCAACGAGTGGCCACCGGCAGCGAAAAAGTCGCGATCGATACTCAGGCGATCCTGCCCGAGCAACTGCGCCATGCGTCCGGCCAGCAACGTTTCGAGGGCGTCACGCGGCGCGACGTAATCGTCGTCGACGCCTTGATCGGCCAATTGCTGCAAAGCCTTGCGGTCGATCTTGCCGTTGGCCAGCCTCGGCAGGCGTTCGATGAAGCGAATCTGCTGCGGCACCATCACCGCCGGCAGTTGCTGCGCCAGTTGCTCGCGCAGACTGTCCGCGGCCAGCGATTCACGGGCCACGACAAACGCCTGCAAGCCTTGCTCAGGACTGTCCCCGGCAACCACCGCCGCTTCCTGCACGGACGGCTGGCGCAGCAATTGCGCCTCGACTTCCGTCAGCTCGATACGGAAACCGCGCACCTTGATCTGATGATCGCGCCGCCCGTGCAAGACAATCGCCCCCTCAGGCAGGTAGCGCGCAAGATCGCCGGTGCGATACAGGCGTTCGCCGCTGATGAACGGGCTGTCGATCAACAGTCCCGCCTCGGCGTCGACATTGACGTACCCGCGAAACAGCTGCGCACCGCCAACATACAACTCGCCAACGACACCGACCGGCGCCAATTGCTGCTGCGCGTCGAGCACGTACACCTGATTGTTGTCGAGCACCTGGCTCAGCCATCCGGCGCCCTGCCCCGGCGCAACCTTGTGCACCATCACGCCGACCGTGGTTTCGGTCGGGCCGTAATGGTTGAACACCTGGCAATCGCTGCGCACCTGCGCGATTCGCTGAATCAGCGGTGCGGCAATCGCCTCCCCGCCCAGCACCAGGGTTCGCGGCAAATGCGGGGTTTCACTGTCGAGCAGTGCGGCCAGATGCGACGGCACGATTTTCAGGCAGTCGATGGCATGCGCCTGCACATAGCCGGCGAAGGCCTGCGCGTCCTGCATCTGTGCATCGCTGGCAACATGCAGCGCTGCACCGTTGAACAGCGCGCCGAACAACGTGGTGTTGCCCAGATCCGCCGCCACCGTGGAGGTCAGACCGAAGTGCCGGTGACCGTCCAGCCCCAGTGCCGAGCTGACACTCGCGGTGTAGTTGAGCAAATGGCGGTGCTCGATCGACACGCCTTTCGGCGTGCCGGTAGAACCCGAAGTGAACAGCACGTACGCAAGATCGCTGCCCTGCGTTTCATGGGCCGGAGCCGGCGCAGCGTCCGTTGCCAACAATTGATCGATGGAACGCACCGGCAGCGCACTGTCCTGCCATTCAGCGACCTGCGTGGCGTCGGTCAGCAACAGACCGGCACGCGCTTGTTCGAGCATCAGTTGCTGACGGGCCACCGGCCATTGGCGATCCAGCGGCAGATACGCCGCGCCGACTCGCCAGATCGCGAGCATCGCCACCACCAGCGCTGCCGAACGCGGCAAGGCCAGCGCGACGATCGAATCACGGCCCACATCCTCGGCATGCAACCCCGCCGCCAGCCGCTCGACTTGGGCCTGCAACTGCGCGTAGTTCAGGCGGCCGGTCTCATCGGTCAGTGCCAGCGCTTCTGGCGTGGACTGTGCCCACTCGGCAATGCGTTGCGGCAGCATAGGTGTTTCAACCCAAGCGCGGGCAGACGGATTGATCGACAGCAAGCGCTGACGCTCGGCGTCGGTCAGCAGGCTGATCGCTCTCAACGGCACGTTTGCGTCGGCCGCGAGCTGGTCCAGCAGCGTGACATATTGATCCAGCAGCACCTGCATGGACGCCGCGCTGTAGCGCTGCGCGGCATATTCAAGCGCAACCGCGCTGGCCACGTTCTCGGCATTCAATTGCACTTGCAGCAGCAACTCGAACACCCTACCGCGCCCGGTCTCCACCGACTGCGCTGTGTAACGGGTCGCGCCGATCACTACCGGCTGCGCCTGACGATGCAACGCAAAACCATAGTCCGGACGTGCAGCCGCCGGTTGCAGCTCAGGGGTCCAGTATTCCTGCCAGAGACGATGTTCTTCCAGGCGCGCGGCGACTGTCGGCAGCCATTGTGCGAATGACTGATCGGCCTCCACGGGCAGATTCAGCGGCAGGGTTTTCTCGAACACGCCGATCGCACCGGAGAAATACTCATAGTCTTCACGACCATCGTGGCGCCAGCCCATCAGCACTTCGTCGCGACCGCTCAAACGCGCCAGCAACAGCCACCAGGCACTTTGCATCAACACCGTCACCGGTTGTGCAACGGTCTGCGCCAGGTGCTCAAGCCCCGCGATCAATGCCGCGTCGAGTGGCTTTTGAAGGGTCGCCGAATCCGCGCCCGATACCGTGGACACGCGCGCCGCCAGCCAAGGCGTCGACAGGCTCGCATCGAGGCCATTGAGCTGTGCCTGCCAATACGCCCGGGCGGTCGCGGCATCCTCGTCGAGGATCACTTCGCTGCGCCATTCCAGGTACTGACCGAACTCACCCGACTCTTCGTCTTCAGGCCATTCACGCTGTTCATACGCGCGCAGCAAGTGCTGATAGAGCAGCGTCAGCGCGTTGCCATCCAGGCTGTGACGAGCCGCGCCCAGCAGGAGCGCCCAACGTTGTTCCGGCAATGCGTACAACACCGCTTGCGCACCGGCAGATTCGCCGTGAACAAAGGCGCGCTGCGCCCACTCGGTCAATTGCGCCTGAATGTCGGCTTCGCGGGCCGGTGCGTTTTGCACGGTCAGCGGGAAGCACCCGGCGGCGACGCTGAACTGGCGCAGGCCATGAAAACCCGGAGCCTTGGCCAACCGGGCCAACAGCATCGGTTGCTGCGCCAGCACCTGGTCGAAAGCCGCTTGCAGGCGCGCCACGTCGAGCTCGCCGGCAATATCGATGCGCAAGAAACGTGCAGCGTCGGCCCAGCATGCAGCGCCCGGCAGCTGCTCACAGAGCATCTGTTGCTCGGGGGTCAACGCTTGCCCCACGTCCTGTTGTTCCATCACCACCTCGTTCATGCCTCTGTTCCTTCGGTTGCGCGGACCGGCTCGCCACGGGCGCCTTGCAGGTCGCTGTGGTCGAACATGTCGCCCATGGCCACGACAATCTTGCGCGGCCCTTCGAACGGATCGCGGGCATGCGCCACCAGCATGTTGTCGAGCAGAATGGCGTCGCCCTTCTGCCAGTCGAACCGTACGGCGCATGCCTCGTAGAGTTCGCCGATGCGCTGCATCACCTCGTCCTCGATCGGCGTGCCATCCCCGTAGTAAACGTGGCGCGGCATCCGCTCCAGACCGAACATCGAAAGCAGGTCTTCACGCACATCCGGCTCCAGCCAGTAGATGTGGTGCAGTTGCACCTGGTTGAAGAACGATTTCGCACCGGTCACCGGGTGACGAATGATCGCCGGGCCGGGGGTACGGGTTTGCAGTTCGTCGTTGTCCAGCCAACGCCATTCGATACCGCCGGCCCGGCAACGGGCCTCGACTTCGGCACGGTCTTCGGTCTTGAAGAAGTGCTGCCACGACACGTCCAGTTTGTCGGTGAAGGTGCGCACATACAGCAGACCCTTTTCCTCGAACTTGTCGCGCAGGTCCGCCGGCAGTTTTTCGTACATCAAGCGGCAATCCACCACCGGCGTCGCGCCGCCAATCGGTGCCGCCACTTCGCAATAGAACATCTGCTTGCGCGGCCAGCGGTCCTGATGGGAGCTCTCGTTGTGGAACAGAATCATTTTGCGTTCCGGGTACGGCGTGGAGCGGTAGGTGTTCTTGCCGCCTTCTTTCTTCGGCAGGTCGCCGTACTGGCCGTACAGACCGGGCTGGATCGCTTCGGCGAAGGCTTCAAAGCCCTGAATGCCGTCGAGTTCGAAACCGCGGAACAGGATGCCGGCGTGGGTGGCCAGCTTCGTCTCGATCAGCGGCCGGTTGTTCTTGATCCACTCGATCAGGTCCAGTTGCGGGTCGTTCGGTTCCACCAGCAGCGGGAACGGTTGTGGCGCTGCCATCAACGATTCACGCACCGGCGCCGGGCGTGCCTTGGCCACCGGGGCAGCGCCGCGCTTGAGGAATTTGCCCAGTTTGTCGGCCTTGGGTCCGGGGGCAGACGGCCGGGTGGCCGCTGCTGAATTGTCGACTGGCATGCTGATAGCTCCCAATTGAATGTCCTGATCAGCGACGATCTGTTCCAACAGGGCTATCCAGGCCTTGACCAGGTACTGAATGCGCTCATGTCCGAACAAGCTTGTGGCGAATTGCCAATTACCCAGCAATTGCCCTTCTTCTTCGTCAACGAACAATGCCATGTCGAATTTAGAATGGGTCTCCAGCGACGGCAGCGCTTCGACGTCCAAACCGCCCATGGCCTGGGTGCGGCCCGGCAGGTTGTTCATCACGAACAGCACCTGCACCAGCGGATTCATACCCTTGTGACGCGGCACACCCGATGCATCGACGATCATGTCGAACGGCAGGTCCTGGTGCTCCAGCGCTTGCAGCAGCGTGTCCTGGGTCTGCGCCAGGAAGCCGCTGAACGAGGCCTGACTCACAAACCGCGAACGCAGCGGCAGCACGTTGACGAAGAAACCGATCAAGCGCTCCAGCTCCGCCCGCTCACGCCCGGCCACGTCGGCACCGACCAACACGTCCGCGCCTTCGCTGACGCGGTGCAGCAATACCTGGAACGACGCCAGCAACGTGCTGTACAGCGTCACACCGGCCCGTGAGGCCAGCGCCCGGACGTCACGAGTCAGCCGAGCGCCGAGGGCGAATTGCACCGCGTCGCCAGCGTAGGACGGCGTTGCACCGCGCGGGTTGTCCAGCGGCAGGCTGAGCTGGCCGTTGTAGCCCGCCAGTTGTTCTTTCCAGAACCTCGCCTGCTGCCCGAGCACGCCTTGTTGTTCCAGCGCCTGTTGCCACAGGGCAAAGTCCGAATACTGCACGGCGAGTGCCGGCAAGGCATGCGGTTGGCCGGCGCTGGCGCGGTCGTAGATTTCCACCAGCTCGTTGATCAACACCCCCATCGACCAACCGTCGGAAATGATGTGGTGCATCGAATACAGCAACACATGTTCGTTCGGGCTCAGGTGCAGGATGCGTCCGCGCAACAGCGGCGCCTGCTCCATGTCGATCGGCGTGTTGGCGTTGTCGAGGACGGCTTGCGCCACCTGTTCTTCCTGATCGCTGCGCGACAGGCCGGACAGATCGATCAGCGGGAAATCCAGCTCGACCTCATCGACGATCACGGCAATCGGATCACCCTCATCGTCCTGCACATAAGCGGTACGCAGCACCTCATGACGACGCACCACTTCGGCGAAACTCGTCAGCAGGCGCTGCACCGACAAGTCACCGCGCAAGCGCAACGCCATCGGCATGCCATAGGCAGACGTGCCGCCGGAGAGCTGCTCGGCAATCCACAAGCGGCGCTGCACCAGCGACAGCGGCGCGCTGCTCTTGGCGCCGTGCGCCTTGAGCTCGACCTGACGTGAATCGAACGCCGCCAGCTCGGCCCCGACGTTGGCCTGCATGACCGCCGCCAGATCCTTGAGCACCGGCGCGCCGAACAGATCGCGCAGGCTCAGCGTCAGACCGGTGACTTTGCGCAACCGGGAGACGGCCTGGGTCGCCAGCAACGAATGACCGCCGGCCTCGAAGAAGTGCGCGTTGCGCCCGATCTGCTCACGCTCCAGCACGTCCTGCCAGACCTGCGCGATCTGCTGCTCCAGCGAGCCCTGTGGCGCGACGAACTCTTCGCTCGACACCTGAGTGTCGGGCAGTGGCAAGGCCTTGCGATCCACCTTGCCGCTCGGACCGATCGGCATTTGCGCCAACAGCAACACGTGGCTTGGCTGCATGTAGTCCGGCAGGCTGTTTTTCAGCCCGTCGCGCAATACTTGCAACCACGCGGCATTGGCGTTGCCAGCCAATGCCTCATCGTGCGGCACGACGTAAGCCACCAGCTGCTGTCCACCCGCCCCCGGCTGCGCCAGCACCAATGCTTGACGCACACCGTCCTGACGCAACAGGCAAGTCTCGATCTCGCCCAGTTCGATGCGGAAACCGCGCACCTTGACCTGATGATCGAGACGCCCGACGTATTCGATCAAACCGTCAGCGTTGACCCGCGCCAGATCGCCAGTGCGATACAGCCGCCCGCCCAGCGTGCTGAACGGATCAGGCAGGAAGCGATCGGCCGTCAGGTCAGGACGCTGGAAATAACCCCGCGCCAACAGTTCGCCACCGACCAGCAACTCGCCCACCACACCTTGCGGCACCGGCTGCCCGGCGCTGTCGAGGATATGAATCGTGCGCCCGGCCAGACCATGACCGATCGGCAACGCTGCCGGCAACGGCTGGCTGTCCTGCACGTAGTCAACGCAGTCGAGCACGGTGCTGGTGACTGTCGCCTCGGTCGGGCCATAGGCGTTGATCAGTTGCACCTGCTCAAGCCCTGCACGCCGATACGCCGCGATGGCTTGCGGCGGCATGGCTTCACCGCCCACCACCATCTGGCGCAGACGACCGTAGTCGCGCGGGCCATGATCGGCGAAGTCCTGCACCACCACGTTCCAGTACGCCGTTGTCAGGTCGGCGATGCTGATGTCCCGGGCAAGAATTTGCTGATACAGGGTTTCGCTGTCCCACACCTCGTTGCCGCGCAGCACCACCGCCGCGCCACAGATCAGCGCCGGGTAGACCTGCTCGACAAAACTGTCGAAGTTGAACGTCGCAAACTGCAACACCCGATCACGGGCCGACAGGCCCTTGTAGGCCTCGGACACACGGGTGTGCCGCGCCAGCGCCTGGTGGCTGATGCCCACGCCTTTCGGGCGCCCGGTCGAGCCGGACGTGAACATCACGTAAGCCAGGCTCTGCCCGTGCACGACGGCTGACGGGTTGCTGTCGAGCGACGGCCATGCATCGCCGTCCACGGTCAGCGTGCGCACACCGGCCACCACAGGCAGTCGCTCCAGCAGGTGCTGCTGGCTGAGCATCAGGCGCAGGCCGCTGTCTTCGATCATCGCCAGCAGCCGGTCGGCCGGGTAGCCGGGGTCCAGCGGCACGTAAGCACCGCCTGCCTTGAGCACGGCCAACAGGCTGATGATCATGTCCATCGAACGATCAACCGCAATCCCCACCAGCACATCGCTGCCGACGTTGTGTTGCAACAAGCCGTGGGCCACGCGGTTGGCGGCCGCATTGAGTTCGGTGTAAGTCAGTTGTCGGTCTTCGAATATCAGGGCGATGGCATCCGGGGTTTGTGCCACTTGCTGTTCGAACCACTGATGCACGCAATGCTCGCTGGCCGGTGCGTCGATGGCGGCGAGCATCGGCCCGGTCGCCAGGGCCAGTTCGCCCAGACAGGTCGACGCCGGTGCCTGCACCATCTGCTGCAACAGGTGATCGAGCTGGCTCGCCAGTTGCTCGACCGAACGCCCGTCGAATTGCTCACGGTCGAAACTCAGGTGCAGCGACAGCTGTGCGTCGAGGCTGACCGCGAGGGTCAGCGGGTAGTTGGTCTGTTCGTGATTGGCTACTTCGCCAAAGCGCAGATCCTGCGGCGCACCTTGTTGCAGCGCTTCGGACACCGGGTAGTTTTCGAACACCAGGATGTTGTCGAACAGCGCTTCACCGCCCTGCCCGGCCCAGCGCTGAATCTCGAACAGCGGCGTGTGTTCCTGCTCGCGCAGTGCCAGGTTCTGCGCCTGCACCTGTTGCAGCCAGGCACTCAGCGTTTGTTCGGCACGCGGACTGGCGATCACCGGCAAGGTGTTGATGAACAGGCCGATCTGCTGCTCGACGCCGGCCAGTTGCGCCGGACGCCCGGACACGGTCGCACCGAAGCTGACGGTGTCGAGCCCGGTGAAGCGTTGCAACAGCAGCAACCAGGCGCTTTGCACCAGCGTGTTGAGGGTGACTTTGTGGCCACGGGCAAACTCGTTGAGCTGGCGCGTGCGCACCTCGTCCAGCACATGGAAACGCTCGCCATGGCCCTTGACCGGCTGCACCGCGGCAAACGCGCGCGCCAGTCGGGTCGGCTCTTGCAGGTCGGCCAGTTGCGCGTTCCAGAACGCCTCGCTGACCTGCGCGTCCTGTCGGGCCAGCCACTGAATGTAATCGCGATATCGGCCTGCACCGCCGGCCGGTGGCTGACCGCTGTAGCGTTGCAGCACTTCGCCGAGCAACTGCGAATTGCTCCAGCCATCCATCAAAATGTGATGGCTGGTGTAGATCAGCCGGCAGCTATCGGCCGCGGTACGCACCACCACCAGACGCAACAACGGCGCGGTACCCAGCTCGAAACCTTGCTGCTGTTCGGCCAGCGCCAGGGCGGCGATGGCTTGCGGCAGGTCTGCGCGGTCACGCCAGTCGAGCACGCTGAACGGCACGGTCAGGTGCTTGTGGATGACTTGCACCGGACGCTGGAATTCACCGTCCCAGACAAAACTGCTGCGCAGCACATCGTGGGCATCCAGCGCGTCCTGCCACGCCGTACGGAAGCGTTCGATGTCCAGGCCTTGAACGTCGACGCACATCTGATTGATGTAATCGCCGGCCTGTTGCTCGTACAGGGTGTGGAACAACATGCCCTGCTGCATCGGCGACAGTGGATAAATGTCTTCGATCTGTTGCGGCGCCAGCGCCAGCGAATCGAGCTGCACCTGAGTCAGGTGCGCCAGCGGGAAGTCCGACGGTGTAACGCCGTGGCTGTCGCGCTGGCAGCAATGCTCCAGCAATGCATTCAGTTCCAGCGCGTAGGCATCGGCCAGCGCCTGAATGGTCGCGGTGTCGAACATCTGCGAACTGAACGTCCAGCCGACACTCAACTGACCGCCATACACCTGACCGTTGAGGGTCAGCCAGTTACCCAGCGCCGCCAACGGGCTCTGCTCGGCACCGGCCGGTTCGTTGGCCGGGCTGAACAATGCACCGCCATCGTCAGCGAAACCGGCGTCGAACTGCCCCAGATAGTTGAAGGTGATGCGCGGCATCGGCAGCGCTTGCAGGGTCTGACGCGCCGCGTCGTCGCCCAGATAACGCAGCGCACCGAAACCGATGCCTTTGGCCGGAATCGCGCGCAGTTGCTCCTTGACTGCCTTGATCGACCCGGCGAGGTCGGCAGTCGGGGTCAACCGGACCGGGAACAGGCTGGTGAACCAGCCCACGGTGCGGCTCAGATCCAGTTCATCGAACAGGTCTTCACGGCCGTGGCCTTCGAGCTGAATCAGGGTCGATTCGCTGGCGGTCCAGCGGGAAATGACCCGTGCCAGCGCAGTCAGCAACAGGTCGTTGACCTGGGTGCGATAGGCCGCCGGCGCCTGTTGCAGCAGTTGGCGGGTCTGCTCCTTGTCGAGACGGGTTTCGACGCTCGCGGCGTAGCGGGTTTGCAGTGCACCGTCAGCGTGATCCAGCGGCAGTTCAACCTTCGCGCCTTGCAGCTGCGCCTGCCAGAACCCCAGCTCCGCTTGCAGTGCCGGGCTGGCGGCGTAGGTTTGCAGACGTTGCGCCCAGGCTTTCGCAGCGCTGGTCTTGGCCGGCAACTTGAGTGCCTGACCGGCCTGCAACTGCTGATACGCCTGTTGCAGATCTTCCAGCAGGATGCGCCACGACACCCCGTCGACCGCCAGGTGATGGATCACCAGCAGCAAGCGCTGGCTGCCGTCGGCCAGGGTCGCCAACACTGCCCGCAGCAATGGGCCGTTTTCCAGGTCGAGGCTGCGTTGCGCCTGTTCGCCCAGCTGTTCCAGCGCGGCATCATCCGCCACCGCGTGTTGCCAGAGCAGTGGTTCGCTGCCCGGAGCACGGTGAGTTGCAGACCACTGGCCGTCACGCTGGCTGAACACCAATCGCAAGGCATCGTGCTGCACCAGCAGCGCCTGCAACGCATGTTCGACGTGGGCGGCATCCAGCGTTTCGCGCGGCTTGAGCAACACCGACTGGTTCCAGTGATGCGGCTCGGCCATGGCGCTGTCGAAGAACAATTGCTGGAACGGCAGCAACGGACTGTCGCCCGTTACCGGGCCCTGATCGATGCTCGGACCGGCCACACCGACCTTGGCCACCGCTGCCAGACTCTGCACGTTCTGGTGCAGGAACAGATCCTTGGGACTGAAATGAATGCCGGCTTGCCGGGCGCGGCTGACCACCTGAATCGAGATGATCGAATCCCCGCCCAGCTCGAAGAAGTTGTCGTGAATGCCCACCTGCTCCAGGCCCAGCACGTTCTGCCAGATCGCCACCAACGCTTGCTCGATCTCACTGGTCGGTGCACTGTAGGCTTTCTGGCTGACGCTCGGATCGGCCTTTGGCAGGGCTTTGCGCTCGAGTTTGCCGTTCGGGCTGACTGGCATCTTCGCCAGCAACAGCCAGTGTTGCGGAATCATGTATTCCGGCAGGCTCTGGCTCAGGTGCTCCTTGAGACGGCGCTGGAAGGCCTGACGGCGATCATCGTCCGCCTCCAGCAGCAATTCGTCGTTCGGCACCACATAGCCCACCAGCAACGAACCGTCCTGAGCGATGACCACGGTCTCGCGTACGTCATCGTGTTCGGCCAGGCGCGCTTCGATTTCGCCCAGTTCGATACGCAGACCACGGATCTTTACCTGATGGTCCATGCGCCCGGCGTACTCGATCACGCCGTCGGCGCGATAGCGCGCCAGGTCGCCGGTGCGGTACAGGCGCTGGCCGTCACCGAACGGGCTGGTAACAAAGCGTTCGGCGGTCAGCGCCGGACGACGGTGGT
>Ga0207713_1000298_pt1 | contig 56915 bp, 43 predicted proteins | sample KBSS64metaG_FD_184404 | JGI IMG/M metagenome (GOLD analysis project Ga0207713, IMG submission 184404) | Switchgrass rhizosphere microbial communities from Kellogg Biological Station, Michigan, USA - KBS S6-4 metaG (SPAdes) (version 2) | ecosystem: Host-associated > Plants > Roots > Rhizosphere >...
CAAATGATCCGCCAGATGATCGCCGAGCTCGAAGATGTTCTGGTGGTTCTCAAGAAATAATTTCCTGCTTTTAAATACTTCCAGTTTTCAAAAGCTTGCGATATATTCTTGAGCGTTCTTCGAGATGAAGAACGAGTTTCAAACCTAGTCGGGGCGTAGCGCAGTCCGGTAGCGCACTAGCATGGGGTGCTAGGGGTCGAGTGTTCGAATCACTCCGTCCCGACCATATTTTTCAAAGGGTTGCGAGATTTTATCTCGCGACCCTTTTTTATTTCTCTTCGTTTTTACCCCTACAAAACCACTGGCTCTGGGTGGAATCCTCACGGCTTCCGCGTGGGCGGACGCAGGCTTTGGCGCTCACGCGTGGTCTCTTTACCAATGTTGATTGGTCTTTTTCTTCAGGTCCTGACGTTTTTGAGTGTTTAAGACTATTTTCCTGCGTATTGAGAACTACATACAGGTCAACCATCAGCTTGAATATCTCAGGTCGCTCGGGTCATCCTACGTACCCGGTAGTTAGGCTTGGGCGGCACTGGGATCGTATAGCCGTCGGGGACTAGACTGCGTAGGTCATAGCCCATCATGAATAATCCAGCTTCAAAGGCGTGGCAGCGGTCTACCAGCTGAGGCTGCTTGGCGAATAGTTCGGACCCTTCTAGTACCGCGCGGATGATCCAACCTAATTGGAGCTGGCGCCGTGCCCAAAGGTGGCGACTGGTGGTGGAGAGTTGCGGTGTACCGTTGTAGCCAAGCTTTAAGTGTTTTGGGTTTCGAATCTGGTCGCCGATCCCTGGCCCCCAGGCGAAGTCCAGTGCCTGCGGCACAGTGGTGCCGGTGCCTTGGCGGTAAAGGCGGTAGAGCAGCGCGATGGCGGCACCGACCCGGCCGTCATAGATGGGAGAGCCAGTGGTATCGAGCAGGGCATGGATCTTAGTCATGCCCGAGTCGAATCTTAGGATGTTCTGCTTGGTGAGGTGGTTGAGCTGCTGCTTGCGGTCCAGCGCGAGAAGCGCCTGGCACTGCTTTAGGTAATTCACCAAGTTCTTGTTGTGCATTTGCTCTTTGAGGAATCCGACGGCGCCATCGACATTTCCCCACGCTAGGATCGCTTCGCAGGCCCCATGCGTGGCGAACTCATCGCGGGCTCGAACCGCAAGGCGCAAGCGAATGCGCAGCCGGCGCAGCTCCGCCTTTACCGTCTCCCAGTTCCCGCCCCACTGGTATTCCGCCTGAACCGCTTCGATACCTTGAACCTTGCAGTCGATCGCTCTGCGCACGAACCTGCTGCGCGAGACCTTCAGATGCACTGGCAGAGTGGGGAGGTTTTCGATTAGCCACTGGATGAGGCCGAGCACGTCCGGTTGCTCGAGAAACTGCTTGCGATTCATTCCATGGTTCCTAGTCGCGTCGTGATGAGGATCAAGCTCTAAGGTAGCGCGACGGGGTATGTTTGAGTGCCTGTTTTTCGATCCACAGTGGATCTTTCACTATTGACTACACTCGACGAGCGGGCATTCGCTTTGGCTAATCCTAAAAGTCACTTGAGCTGGCATTTGGACGACAGAGCATCTGAATGGACTTTTGATGAGGTCGGAATCAAATGCAAAGGCAAGGCGATTCGATTTTTCTTAGTGCTTCTGACTTGGTTGGACATCTTAACTGCCGGCACTTAACGAGCCTTGACTTGGCGGTGGCGAATGGCGAGCTAGAACGCCCTGCTATCTGGGACCCATTGCTGCAGATTCTATGGGAGCGTGGCACGCGACATGAACAAGGCTTTGTCGAGCACCTACGATCCCAGGGTCTATCCGTGACAATCATTGACGGTATCGGAGTTGATGACGAATCGGTTGAGCGCACAAGGAGCGCCATGCTCGCTGGGGATGAGATCATAGTACAAGGCGCGTTTCGCGCGAATGGTTGGGTGGGTCGCACGGATGTCCTCAGGCGAGTAGAGGCCGAGAGCAATCTTGGAGCATGGTCTTATGAGGTGATCGATACCAAGCTTGCTCGTGAGACGAAAGGTGGAACTGTCTTGCAGCTTTGCTTGTACGCCGATCTAGTCGGCACCATCCAAGGGGGTTGCCCGACACATAGCTATGTAGTTGCCCCATGGTCCGGGTATGAGCCTCAGATGTATCGAATGGACGATTACGCAGCGTACTTCCGACGAGTCAAAAGCAGTCTTGTAGCTGCTATCGAGCACGCGGGGGAGGTGATCTATCCTGAACCGAAGGAGCATTGCGACATCTGTCGTTGGCAGAGTCGTTGCGACCGGAAACGTCGAGAGGATGACCATCTCTCGCTTGTGGCCGGGATTACCAAAGTCCATATCGATGAGTTAAGACGGCACGGCATAGAAACTATGACGGATCTAGCAGCAATGCCGGTTCCGCTTCCATGGAGGCCCTCGCGCGGGGCAGTACATTCGTACGAGCGGGTACGAGAGCAGGCGCGCATTCAGGTCGAGGGACGCGAAGCAGGGAGCGTGCTTCACGAACTTTTACCTGTTACGGAGGGATTCGGTTTAGCGAGCTTACCCGAACCTTCAGTCGGGGATATCTTCTTCGATCTGGAGGGCGACCCATTTGCTGGGGAGGGCGGCCTTGAGTACTTGTTTGGTTATACTTTTATTGATGGTAACAATGGCATCGCTTATACGGCTGACTGGGCGCTATCTCGTGAGGAGGAAAAACTGAATTTCGAGCGTTTCATCGATTTCGTCGTCGCTCGACAGGAGCAATACCCGGATCTGCACATTTACCATTTCGCACCCTATGAGCCGGCTGCTCTAAAACGGTTGATGGGGCGTCATGCAAGTCGTGAAGAAGAGATTGATGCTCTTCTGCGCTCTAAAAGTTTTGTTGACCTTTACAGCGTGATACGAAGTGGTCTGCGAGCGAGCGTGGAAAGTTACTCGATCAAAAAGCTTGAGCCCTTATACGATTTCAGCCGAGATACAGAACTTTCAGAAGCAAACAAGGCGCTTGCTAAGGTTCAAGCATGCCTTGAGCTGGGAGATTTAGCGTTCATCAATGATGTTGATCGTTCTGTTGTGACTGGATACAACCGAGATGATTGCGTATCTACCTGGCGACTTCGGGACTGGCTAGAAATACAGCGCACCAACTTGATCAACGTTGGCAATATCATTCCTCGACCGGAAGTCCCTGGGAGCGTGCCAAGCGAGGCACTTGGTGAATGGCAAGAGAAGATCATTGGGCTTATCGAACGGTTGACGGACGGGGTTCCTACTGATGCGGCGGAGCGCACGGCCGAGGAGCATGCTCGATGGATTCTCGCGCATTCGCTCGACTGGCACCGGCGAGAACAGAAGGCGCTTTGGTGGGAGTATTTCCGTCTTTCCGACCTCATGGCAGAAGATTTGCTCGACGAGCGAGCTGGACTTTCAGGTCTAACATTTGTAGGCGTGAATGGGGGAACCGCTAAGGCACCCATTCATCGCTACAGCTTCCCTCCTCAAGAAACGGAGATGCGCGGCAGTGAGGATTTGCACACTTTGGGAGGCAGGAAGCTAGGCAGCGTCGACGCAATTTCTCTGGATGAACGTTGGGTCGATATTAAGAAAAGAGGGGACAGTGCAAATATTCATCCTGAGGCAGTTTTTTCCCACACAGTTATTAATACGACTGTCCTCGCCAATGCGCTTGTTCGCATCGGCGAACATGTCGTTGCTCATGGGATGGAGGGAGGCGGACCCTTTCAGTCCGCTCGTGATCTTCTGATGCGTCTGCCCCCTCGTATAGGCAATCAACCGATCCAGCATGAAGGTGAGCCTGCCCTAGATGCCGCACTCCGTGTTGCGGCACATATCGAAAGTGGACTGCTTCCAATTCAAGGGCCGCCAGGTGCCGGCAAGACGCACACAGGCTCACGTATGATCTGTTCTCTCGTGCAAGCCGGGAAGACTGTTGGAGTAACTGCCAATAGCCACAAGGTCATCCGCAACCTTCTCGATGGAGTTGTGAAGGCTTCTGAAGAAATGGGAATTGATGTTTGCTGCTTTCAAAAACCTTCGGAGATGGAACCAGATCAGCAGCGATTGCGATTTGTAAAAAGTAATGCTGATTTGCTAAACGCCATCGGCAGCAGAGCAAATGTGGCAGGAGGGACTGCTTGGCTGTGGGCGTCGCCTGATGCAGCGCACTCCGTGGATGTGCTGTTTATTGATGAAGCGGCGCAAATGGCGCTTGCGAATGTAATTGCTGTATCACAAGCGGCGAATAGCGTTGTGTTGCTAGGCGATCCGCAACAACTCGATCAGCCGATGCAGGGTAGTCATCCAGAAGGCACTGATGTTTCAGCTCTGCATCATATTCTTGGTGAAGAGCAGACGATTGCGTCTGACCGAGGACTTTTTCTTGCGGAGACATGGCGTCTTCATCCGGACATCTGCTCCTATACGTCCGAACTATTCTACGAGGGGCGTCTTCATCCTCGCCCAGGATTGGAGGCTCAAGCAATTCGCTCACCCGGACGCCTCAATGGTTCAGGCCTCCGCTATGTTGCAGTCGTTTCTGAAGGCAATCAGAGTTCATCGCCGGAAGAGGCTGATTGCGTTCGAATGCTCGTGGAGGAAATCCTTGCGTCAGGCACTACTTGGATCGACAGACATGGTGTTGAGCGACTGATATCGCTTCAAGATATATAATCATTGCTCCCTACAATGCGCAGGTGTTCGAGCTACAGGACCGCATTTCGGGAGCTCGGATCGGAACGGTCGACAAATTCCAAGGACAGGAAGCACCGATCGTTATTTACTCGATGACAACATCAAGCTACGTCGATGCACCGCGTGGAATGGAGTTTCTCTACAGCCTAAACCGACTGAATGTCGCTACATCACGTGCGAAATGTGTTTGTGTACTCTTTGCGTCGCCTACATTGTTTGAGGCTCAATGCCGAACACCCCGCCAGATGCAACTCGCCAATGCTTTCTGTCGGTACGATGAACTTGCGATAAGAATATGAGATGAGCGTACTAACCCTGACTTCTGAGGGGCACGCCGCGCAAGGTAATGGATACGGTGGTCAAGTTATTTTGAACGCTGGCTTGGGTTTATCCGGCCAGTGATTCAGCCTCTGCTGACGTCCTATATTGTGGGCAAAAATCTTCGGGACAGTAGATGTCATATTGGAGGGCGGTGATGCTATGCGGATAGCCACTTCATCATTAAAGGTGAGCAATTCGAGACGTATAGAATGTTTGCGGGTAACGCCTCGTTGCCGATGATGATGCGGTACTCTCATCTCTCGCCTGACTATTTACAGGGAACCATCAGTTCGGTCCGGCACTGCAATAAGCTAAATTCCAATTGTCAGGGAGCGAAAATGAGGAAAACGGTAGATATCAGCAAAGTTGCCGGGATTGAGTATCACGGTAGTTCTGGAGTTACTCAGAATTCCATCGGCGCCATCGTGAATATCATCAACTCTGGCGAGAAGATCAAGTCAGCCTGGATTTTATCTTGGTTCGATGGAAGCATTGGTGAGCATAGTTTTTTACTAAGTATATACCCTGCGCGACAGGTGCTTATAAAGACAGGCTTCACGTCGGGGTATTCAGGAGAGGGACCGAGTGGGCTTTCCACCGCTCTTAAGATCCTTCAACTGCATAGAGTAGAGATTGAAGAGTACGACATCGATCGAGCGGAGCAGCAACGGATTGAGGCAGGATGCCTACTTTCATCTGATTTGGAAAGACTGGAAAAATCTCGCCCTATTCGTCCAACTAGATTCTACGACTACATCCTACGACAACCAAATTTTCCACGAGAAACTGACGTCCGTGATGTTCAGCAATGCTTTCCTGCTGCTATCAATTTAGGGCTTCTCGACGAGAGACTTGTAGAGTTGGCGATCAGCCTCCTTGAGAGTCCGGACTTAGCGATTAATACCGCCTTTCGTCGATTAGAAGACATTGTCAGAGATAGAGTAGGCATTTACGACAAGAGTGGCACTCATCTGTTCAAGAAAGCTTTTGAGGGCGACAAGTCCCTGCTCCACTGGAACGATCTGGACGGCGGCGAACAGGCAGGAAAAGCGGGACTGTTCGTGGCGGTTTTTCTTACCTACCGTAATCCCCGGGCTCACCGTGAAATCCTCTGCAATCCCCAGGAAGCCGTGCGCGAGTTCATGCTGATCAACCAGCTCTATCTCTTGGAAGCATCGGCGGTGGAGCGGATCACCAACGTCGTCTCCTCTGAATGAGGAGCGGAGTAAGCGCTTTTGATTTTTGCAGCTGCCTGCTATGGATATGAGTCGGTAGTAGCGCTAAGCTCGTGCAATCATTAACATGCCAAGGAATAAGCTATGCAGCTGGGGCTCAATCTTCTAAAGAAAACCAAGGATGAATTTCTCACTGAGCTCGCCAATTTGGCCAAGGCGAAAGAGACCCTCATATTCATTGATACCAATATTTTGGCGTACCTATTCAAGCTCCATTCTGCTGCGAGGCAGGAGTTTTTTGACTGGGCAGTGGTGGCGATCAACGAAAATCGGCTTTGTCTACCTGCATGGTGCGCAGGCGAATATCTGGCAAGAGTCAGAGATAACCAACTTCACACTTACACTCCAAAAAGCAAGGGTGACGACCAACCGAGGAAGGCTCTTGAGGCTATGCTCGATACTGCTTCACTGTTCGTGGATGATGCCGTCCTCAGATCTACAACCTATTCTGGCTCCCGAGCAGCATATTTAGCGGGGTTTCGGGCGGCTATAGACGAACTCAAGCAATACACCCAAGCATTTAAGCACCAATTTGATCCCGACAAAATCCACGCTGAAATTGAGGAACATCTGGGGGCAGCGGTACTTGATTCTCCTATTGCCAATCTTTGTGATAGAGCAGCCAAAGAAGGGCCGTCGCGGATTGAGCATCGGTTGCCTCCCGGCTTTCGTGACGAAGGGAAGCCTGAAAATCGCTTGGGCGATTTGATAATTTGGCTGGAAATTCTTGAATATAGTCTTAAGCGAAAAGACGATTTTACTCACGTGTTGTTTTTGACTAATGACGAAAAATCGGATTGGGTGTATTCGCCAGCTAAACGATTGGATATTAAAGGTGCCAACCTCAAACCTGTACCTAACAATAACCCAAATCTGAAGATCATCGATCCTCGTTTGGTTTCGGAGTTCAAGCAGGCGATCGGCCATTCGAATGTCTCGATTTGTACCCTATCTACGCTTGTGCAGGGTTTCTCCAAAACTGACCCTACTACGGTTGCTCAGCTCGCAGCCGCAATCCAAATCGAACTGGTATCAAGCGAAGGGGGAGCGAATGGTACAAGCGCGAATGCGCAGGAACAACCAAACGCGGAAATTGAAGTGGGGGTGGCCACGGATGTAGAGGCTGTGCCAGAAGCTGATCTACGAGTAGATCCCACAGTTGATGAGCGTCCGAGCGAAGAGGCCAATAGCGCGTCTGGAGTAGCGTCGGAGGATTCTAACCAAGTCCATCAGCCCGTCCCTGTTGATCTCGATCTCGATCTCGATTCCGAAGACGAAATTGCCGAGGTCATCCAGTTGGAGGGCTATCGAGATTCAACCTATCAATCAGATGCACCAGGTGAGCTCAATGAGATTATCACCTCGCTCAGATCACATAACTGGTATGTTCAAAACCCCGCTATAGAAAAATTAAGATCGATAAGCGTTGAATACTCCACCCCCACTTCATGGTTTGTTTTAGGTCGCAATATCTATCAAGCTGCGTGCGGGAACGCACAGAAGGCTATGGATTTCCTATCTAACCTAGATTCTCGTCTTAAGTGGTTCGCCGAGAATATTTCGAAATATGTATTGGCGGGTGTAGTATACGAAATATATTTTGATAGTAACGGCGTATTGCGCGATTCGCCAAAAGCTGGTTACTTAGGTAAGCCACTATCCCTTCTCGCTAAGCCGGACTACCCTGAAGTCAGCGAATTCATCAGATCTAAGCTTGAGTCAGCTGGTGCGAATCTCTACTTTTATCCTGGGGATGATCGACAGCACACGGTAGTCGTTCAGTCGGAACCAATTGAAAGTGGTGACGTTTTTGATACAAAACGCAGTAAGTTGATTTCGATTACCATCGATGGGCGACAAATCCTAGCTGATGTGGCGCCGGAGGAAGATCGGTGGCTGACTCGCTATAGAGTTTCCTACAGCACTACCGATATTTTGGAGGACATTTCCACGAGCCTTTCGATTCCTCGTTGGGCACTTGCCTTGGTACTTAACCCCGAAGTTGATGCGAGCGTGAGATTCGTGGTCCCAGAAAATCGATGGTTTCAACCCCGTATTGCTCTTGCACCCAATGCTACAGATTGAATATTTTTTACAAGTGCATAGGCCTGAAGCCGGGGGCTTAGTAAGACTCCGGCTGTCAACTACCAACGCGATTTCGATATTTCACATCGGAACGCCCAGAGGTTGCTCATTTTGCCAAAATGATCTTGGGGTTGGATTAAAAGCTAGTTTGAGCGCGCCTTATTAAAAATCTCCTTGAGTTTTTCTGAATGCCCCCATAGGACAACTCGGGTCGGAGCAAAATCTTTAGATGGATTTTATGCGTGTAAAAGAAAAAATATCTAGCTGTGATGCCAGAATGGCGAAATGCGATAGATCTAGGTTGATGGCATACGCTTAAAGTTGCCCAGGCCGTAAAATTGAGGAGCATCTTATGAGTGAATTGCCAAAAGAGGTCGCGGTAATTTTTGAGTGTAATCCCGAGATTAAAAGGTTGATGCCCAATCCGTTGTTAGTAAATGATTCTGAGTTGCTGGCCTCGCTCACGCAACAGTTCAACAAAAACCTAGGTGGAACTCGGTCAGGTGAGCTGCATAGAATCACTTTCAAAAAAGATTCGTCTCGAGAGCTTATGACTATACAGAGTAAAGAGTTGGCAGGACTCTTAACGACTACAGTTGTTGAGCGTGGAAGACTTGACAGTGTTGCTGAGTTAAAAGTCCTGCCCGCGCTCTTTGATGGTGCAATACTGCCGAGCCTGCTTTCTTTGGCCGTTTTTCGGTTGTTAAGAAAAGAGCTTTCTTATATTTCACGTATTGGTGAAGAAAAGGGAAATCACCAGCCTCAGGTTGACCGAGCGCGTTTCGAACGCATTACGAAAGTAATCGTTGATTGTTTTGAGTGTATTCCGTTGGTGTCCATTGATAGCGCTCTTAGAGATATTCATCTTGCGCGGCTCATAAGGTCGAATGATGAGTGTTATGAACTCTTTGTTTCAGAGCGATGCAGTTTTCAGAAGTTGTTATCGGGCTGGCCTGCTGGGTACTATGTCTACTATCAAAGCAATCAATATTACAATCCTCAGCAGTTAGATGTTCGATTGTTTTTAGATCGTCAGATTATGCAGCACCCAGTGTTTCTTTTGTTTGAAAGCTTGGTGGCCGGGCGAATATGTGAAGTATTGTTGAGTGGGAATTATTCGGAGTTGAATATTCATCGTCAGCGCCGCTCGCTTGGTAAGGCTATCAATGAATTGCGAAGCTGTTTGGATGATGTCTTCAGAACCTTGGAAAATGGTAGTGAACAGCTTAAGAAAGAGATGGATAATCGGGATATTACACGCCGAGAGTATGACGAAATAAAAGTATTCCTTCAACAGCACGACGCTGGTAGGGAATTACTGGAGAGTAGGCTTTCTGCAGCTCTAGATCAGAAACTTGATGGCCTCGATCTCTTGGAGCGAATAACTTGGAAGGAGAAGATTGAATTGTATTTGGTCAACGGCGCCTTGGTGATTAATGATGATTATGTAGAAGATCAGAGTAGGGTAGAGTAGAGAGCTAAATAATTCCCTGGAATAATTCTGGCTTTTCCGTTGGTATAGATATGCAGCTTTTGGTCCTGTCGGTGGTTTAAGGGCAAAAGCTGCAGTTCATGATTTATCGCTATATCTACTTTTTAATGGCGGTTAAGTTATTATCCAGTAGCGCCATTAAATGGATTTCCCTCGATAAATCGACTGGATAACTTCCACTCCAGTCTTTGGGCAAGCTTTTCAGCTGTTCCAGGCACCAAGAAGGCAAAGATTAGGTTGTAGCTTCGATCCTGACGGTAATCCTCACTCTGACGCTCAAAGTTTTCCCTGATTGTTTCTCGCCGTTTAGCCCACGTACCTTATGCATCCTGATCTTTCACGAGGTCATCGTGGTGGAAGGCCTTGAGCGTCCAACCAAACGCCAGTAGATACGTTTTGTAGGAATCAAATGTTGTGTTTGTCACGTTGAGTAATCGTTCAAGTATTGCAAATCGCGAATAGGTCCTTGTTAAAACGGTGCTGCAATTCAGCATTGCCATCTTTGCGCGTCACGCCATCCAACGGCCACACCTTGGCCAGATCCTGGGCGGTCAGCGTTTGCACTTTCGTCGTTTTTACTTGTTCGGCCTCTACGTTAGCAGCGGTGTATGCCTGTGCCTTGGCGGTTTTCTTTTGCTAGTTGGGATTGATCTGCTCATCAATGAGCGCGCGGGCCTGGTTGCGTGCCTTGCGGATGTCCGTCAGGGATTTGCGCGGCCAGGATCCGCAGGACTACTCTTTGTTCTGGTCGCCCCAGCGATACCGATAGAAAAAGCTGACCGACACACCGTCCTTACGCATTGAGATTCGACCGGCCAGATTGCCATCCTCCCGGAGGATTCGACCGGCATCATTGGCGGTCAGCGACTCGAGTTCTTTATGGTGATTTTGGCGATGAAACGGACTCCCCCTACTTTTCCCCCCACAAAAACGCTGGCTCTTGATGGACGTTACTGGACTCACTTAGAGCAGAACACAGCTGGAGCTCAAGTAAATACTCGCTTGGAAAAATCCGGAGTAAAACTTTGGAAGCTTTCAAGAAGTATAAAAAAGGAGATGGGGTGCTAGGGGTCGAGTGTTCGAATCACTCCGTCCCGACCATTATTCCTGGGTAAAATCAGACACTTAAGCCGATCACCTAGATCGGCTTTTTTGTGCCCGCGAAAAACTGCTGTTGCAGTAAAACCGTTCAAGGTTTCTTTTCTTCAACTCCATCCTTCGACCCGCTGGAGGTTTGCGCATCCTTATCTGTCTCGTGGGACTCTGCACCGGAGTTCGACCCCGAGGCTTCTTCACCCTTTTTGTCGGCCTTGTCTTCCTTGGATTCGGTGCCTCCCTGATTGACCCCGGGAATACCCGTAGGCGGAACGGTGCTTCCCGCCATCGCCAGCGGTGCGGTGGCAGATAAAAGACTTCCAAGCATGAGGGCTGCAATGGTTCTGTTCATCGTCGGGCTTCCGCGTCAGGTGGATAGACGTTGGAAGTTCTGACGCGGGGTAAAGTGCCGGTAAACTGACGGGCGGGTACCGTATCGCGGTGTGGCGCAGTTTATCTCAACGGTACAGATAATTACGGCCATGCTTCACTGCTCACGCAACTGGCTCCACTCAATGCCGAACCGTCCGAGGTACTTCCTCAATCGGTCCGCATCATTGGGCTGCGCCTTGGCCTGTCGCGACACACCGAACAGTCGCCTGCCGGCATCCGACAAGCTGTCTGCCTGTCTGCAAACCTCAAGCACTGCTTTCAATTGCAATCGATCAAACAGATCCAGCGTCTCGGCATCGCCCGGCAAGTCATTCGTCATCCCGGCCGGTTGCGCCAGCCCCCACGCATACCGCAACCGATCAATTTCTTCCTCTACTTGCGCTTCATCGATTCGCCCACTGTCGGCCAGCGTCGCCATGCGCGTGATCGAGGCCGAAAGCTCGCGGAAATTGCCCAGCCACGCAGCTTCCCGTGAGCTGGCGAAACTCAAGTAGCGCCGTCGAGCTTCAAGGTTGAAGCGCACCAGTTGGCCGTGTTCGCGCGCGTGGCGTTCAAGCTCGAAATCGATGTTGGGTTCGATGTCTTCGCGGCGACCCGCCAGGCCCGGCAGGTCGAACGTCCAGAGGTTGATCCGTGCGTAGAGATCTTCCCTGAACAGACCTTCGGCGACGCGACTGCGCAGGTCGCGGTGGGTGCCGGCGATGATCAGGAAGTCGCTGTCGACTTCCTTGTCCGAGCCCAGCGGGAAGAAGCGCTTCTCTTCGATGGCCTTGAGCAGCATCGCTTGTTCATCTGCCCCCAGTTCGCCGATCTCGTCGAGAAACAACATGCCGCCGTCAGCCGCTCGCAGCAGACCATCGCGGGCGTTTTGCGCGCCGGTAAAGGCGCCTTTGACGTGGCCGAACAGCGCGGACATTGCCCCATCGCCACGCAGGGTAGCGCAGTTCACTTCAACGAAACGCCCCTGCATTTGATGGCGACTGCGTTTGAGCTCGTAGATGCGTCGGGCGAGAAAGGACTTGCCGGCGCCGGTCGGACCGATCAGGAGCATCGGCGCTTTCGAGCGCACGGCCACGCGTTCGATCTGCTCGATGGAACGGTTGAAAGCTGTGTTGCGGGTGGCGATGCCGGACTTGAGAAATTCCAGGCCTTCCAGACGTTTGTGAGTGAAGCGTGAGGCGATTCGGTCGTAGCGCGACAGATCCAGGTCGATCAGGGCGTGGGTGCCGGTGGCTGGTTCTTCTTCGCTCTGGCGGCGGGCGGGGGAGGTCTGGATCAGGCGCGCGGGCAGGTAGCGCGCCTCGGTCAGCAAGAACCAGCAGATCTGCGCGACGTGGGTCCCCGTGGTGATGTGCACCAGATAGTCCTCACGCTCGGTATCGAAGGTGTACTCGGAGGTGAAGTCGTGAAGTGCGCCGTAGACCTCCTCGAAATCCCAGGGGTTGCGCAACGCCATCGGGTGCAGGCGCACTTCCGTGCCCGGCGACACCTGACGGATGTCCTCGCGAATGCGTTCGGCCAGACTCGCGTCCCGGGCGTCCGTGCCGTGTATCAGTTCCAGGCGATGGATCAATACGTCCGGTTGCTGACACAGGCTCACGCTAGGTCGCCAATGGTTCCAGCGATTGGCGCCTTTGCCTACGCGATCGAGGGTGGCGCCGATGAAACCGATGGCGACAGTGCGCTTGCTGGACATTGATTATCCTGAAAGATAAATGACGATAGCCAATGATAGTCTTCGAGGGCGTTATCTGTCGTGACGAAAATTCAGGAATGCTCGTTCTTAAAATAAAACTCTTTAAAATCAAATAGATAAAAATAATTCACGAACGTTTTCAAAAACTGGCACAGCAGCTGCAATACCTCTCGCAACGAACAGGACAACACAGCGAGACGCCACGATGGCCAACTTCAACCTCTTCAATACGCAATCGAAAACCCTGCCGGCGTGCGACACCTTGAATGCTTCCGGAGCCGCGGCTTATGCCTATACGCCCAAGCATCAACTGGCACAGTTGGCAGTCACCGGTTGCCTGAATTCCACCTTTTACGCATCCGCACAAAGTCAGTTGGATCAGGTGTTGAAGCTGGTGGCGGAACTGGACAGCCGCTTCGTGGCGAATGCCGCTCTCTACGCCCGTCAAAAGGGTCATATGAAAGACATGCCGGCGTTGTTGCTGGCGGCGCTGACGGCTCAGCGTTCGGCTTTGGTGCCAGAGGTGTTCGGGCAGGTCGTGGACAGCGGCAAGATGCTGCGCAACTTCGTGCAGATCCTGCGCAGTGGCGCCACCGGTCGCCGCTCCCTCGGCTCCCAACCCAAGCGTCTGGTGCAGAACTGGCTGAACAGTGCAACCGAGCGACAGTTGTTGCAGGCATCGATCGGCAATCAGCCTTCGCTGGCGGATGTGGTGAAGATGGTTCACCCAAAACCGTCCGAGGCCTGGCGCGAAGCGTTTTTTGCCTGGGTGATCGGTAAACCGGTGGATGCACAGGCGTTGCCCGCACTGACTCGCGATTTGCTGGCCTTTCGCAGCGGTGCGAGTGATCAAGTGCCTGAAGTGCCGTTTCAATTGCTCGGTAACGAAACCTTGAGCAAGCAACAATGGGCAGCTCAGGCGCGGAACATGGGCTGGCAGGGCCTGCGCATCAACCTCAATACGCTGGCGCGCCACGGCGCTTTTGAAGTACCGGGTTGCACCGAATACGTGGCCGCTCGGTTGGCGGATCCCGAAGCCGTTGCGAAGGCGCGGGTGTATCCGTACCAGTTGCTGGCGGCGTATCGGATGGTTGGCGATGACGTGCCGGCGCCGATTCGCGAGGCCTTGCAGGATGCGCTGGAGCTGTCGTTGACCAATGTGCCGAAGCTTCAGGGTGCGGTGGTAATTTGCCCGGATGTTTCCGGCTCGATGGGCAGCCCGCTGACCGGTTACCGTCAGGGCGCGACCACGGCGGTGCGCTGCATCGATGTGGCGGCGCTGATCACGGCGGCAGTGTTACGTAAACAGCCGACGGCGCGAGTGATGCCGTTCGAATGGAAGGTGGTGGATATCACCCTCAACCCGCGCGACAGTGTGATCAGCAATGCCGAAAAGCTTGCAGGCATTTTCGGCGGCGGAACCTGCTGCTCGGCGCCGTTGAAGAAACTGGCGGACAGCAAGGCCAGACTCGATACGCTGATCATGGTGTCGGACAACGAATCCTGGATCGATGCGCGACGTCAGGGCGCCAGCGAAACGATGCTGCAATGGGAACGGATAAAGCGCATCAACCCTCAGGCACGCCTGATCTGCATTGACCTGCAACCGGGTTGGGCGACACCGGCGGCGGATCGTGACGACATCCTGAATGTCGGCGGTTTCAGTGACGCGGTGTTTGATGTGATCGAGCAGTTCACTGCCGGCCGGTATGGGCCGCAGCACTGGGTCGAAGCGATTGAACGCATGGGGTGAAGCGCTGAGCCGCCCAATGAATTGATTTGTCACGGGCACTGAATGCCGGTGGGACTACATCCAAGACGTCTCACCAAACCCTTGTCAGTGCGCGTGACGGCACGAATGCCGATGGCTGTACATCTGAGGCCGGCTAACCCCGGTGCGCGGCAACGTGCAACAGTCATCAACCTTTGTCGTGCCACCTTTTTTGAATCTGCCGGCGAATGCCGGTGGAACTACCTGAAGAATCGAGATGATGAAAGAACACACTTACCAACTGCTGGAAGTCGCCAACGGCAAGCCGATCAAGCTCTGGACCGAAGGCGTCCCGGTGGAAAGCGAAGCGCGCGAGCAGTTGATGAACACGGCGAAGATGCCCTTCATCTTCAAACATCTGGCGGTCATGCCGGACGTCCATCTTGGCAAGGGCTCGACCATCGGCAGCGTGATTCCCACGGTCGGCGCGATCATCCCGGCAGCGGTCGGGGTGGACATCGGTTGCGGCATGATTGCCGCGCGAACTTCGCTGACGGCGGCCGATCTGCCGGACAACCTGCACGGGCTGCGCAGTGCCATCGAACAAGCGGTGCCCCATGGCCGCAGTTCGACCCGGTCGCGCCGTGACAAAGGCGCCTGGGATGAGATTCCGCAACAGGCCGATCAGGCCTGGGCGGCGCTGAATCCACGGTTCAAGGCGATCACCGACAAGTACCCGAAACTGGCCAACACCAACAACCGCGGGCATCTCGGAACACTGGGCAGCGGTAACCACTTCATCGAAGTGTGCCTGGATGAGGCCAACCGGGTCTGGTTCATGTTGCACAGCGGCTCGCGCGGTGTCGGCAACGCCATCGGCAACCTGTTCATCCAGATGGCCCAGGCGGATATGCGTCAGCACATCGCCAACCTGCCGGATCGTGACCTGGCGTACTTCGAAGAAGGCAGCCGGCATTTTGATGACTACGTGGAAGCCGTGGGCTGGGCCCAGGATTTCGCCAAGCAGAACCGTGCGCTGATGATGCAAGCGGTGATTCAGGCCACGCGGCAGATCATCCGCAAGCCATTCGACGTCGCGCTGGAAGCGGTGAACTGCCACCACAACTACGTGCAGAAAGAGCGGCATTTCGGCGAGGACATTCTGGTCACCCGCAAAGGCGCGGTGTCGGCGAAAAAGGGCGAGTTGGGGATCATTCCCGGTTCGATGGGCGCCAAGAGTTTTATCGTGCGCGGTCTGGGTAACGAAGAATCGTTTTGCTCGTGCAGCCACGGTGCCGGTCGGACCATGAGCCGTACCAAGGCCAAAAACACCTTCACCGTCGAAGATCAGATCCGTGCCACCGCGCACGTTGAATGCCGCAAGGACGCTGCGGTGATCGATGAAATTCCGATGGCCTACAAGGACATCGACAAAGTCATGCACGCCCAGCGTGAGCTGGTTGAGGTGTTGCATACCCTGCGTCAGGTGGTGTGCGTCAAGGGATAACGCGTGCCGCAAGGCACGCCGGAACAAGGATTGAAGGACATGAAATTCGAAGAACGTCACCCGCTGTGCAGCGCCATGCGCGCCCGGGTGCTGGAAGAACTGGCGCGCATAGAGCGCGAACGCAATGTCACGGTGCTGTATGCCTGCGAATCGGGCAGCCGGGCCTGGGGTTTTGCCTCGCCGGACAGTGATTACGATGTGCGCTTCGTTTATGTGGAGAAACCGGAGTGGTTCGTCCAGGTCGATACGCCAAGTGATGTGATCGAGCGGCCGCTGGATGACGAGCTGGATGTCAGTGGCTGGGAGCTGCGCAAAACCCTCGGGCTGTTGCGCAAATCCAACCCGACCTTGCTCGAATGGCTCGACTCACCGCTGGTTTATCGCAGCGAGACTGCAGCGGTTTTTCAGCTGCGGGCACTGGCCGAGGCGTTCTACAGCCCGCCAGCCGCGCGCAATCATTACCTGTCGATGGCGAAGAAGAACTTCCGGGGTTATCTGCAAGGCGACAGCGTGCGGTTCAAGAAGTATTTCTACGTACTGCGGCCGCTGCTGGCGGTGCGCTGGATCGATCAGGGACGGGGTCGGCCGCCGATGACGTTCAGCGATCTGCTGAGCACCGTCGATGACCGGGCATTGCTCGATGAAGTCGATGAATTGCTCGCGCTCAAGCGCAATGCCGACGAGAGCGCCTACGGTCCTCGTCGTCCGGCGCTGCATGCATTCATCGAGGCGGAACTTGAGCGAGCGGTACCGGCACTGCCCCGAACCCGGGAGGATTCGCGCCAGCTCGATCAATACCTGCGGGAAACCGTTGGTTTGTACGCCTAAGGAAAAAAATGAAACAGGACGTGATTGAACTGGACGGCGCCATCGGCGGTGGGCAGGTGTTGCGCAGTGCGTTGAGTCTGTCGATGGTGACGGGTCAGGCGTTTCGCATTGAGCGGATTCGGGCCCGGCGCAGTCGTCCGGGCCTGTTGCGCCAGCACCTGACCGCCGTGATGGCGGCAGCGCAGGTCTGCGGTGCAAAGATCCAGGGGGCGGAACTGGGCTCGCAGACATTGAGCTTCGAGCCGGGACCGATTCGCGGCGGCGATTATCGCTTTGCCATTGGAACCGCCGGCAGTAGCACGCTGGTGTTGCAGACCTTGCTGCCCGGGTTGTTGCTGGCGCCGCAAGCCAGCCGCGTGCGGATCAGCGGCGGCACGCATAATCCGCTGGCACCACCGACCGATTTTCTCAGCCGCAGCTGGTTGCCGTTGCTGCGACGCATGGGCGCGGAGGTTGAACTGACGTTGCTGCGCCACGGGTTTGTACCGGCAGGGGGCGGTGAAATCGACGTCAGGGTGCAACCATCGAAATTGTCAGCACTGCACTTGTGTGAGCGCGGCTTGCCGCTTTCGCAACAGGCGTTTGCGCTGACGGCGGGACTGGCGCCGAGTGTCGGTATCCGCGAGCTCGAAAGGGTGGCCCAGCGATTGAACATGGTGTCAGCAGAATTGAACACCGTCATCCTTGATCCGGCATGTGGACCGGGCAATGTGCTGCTGCTGGAATATGCGTTTGAACACGTCACCGAGGTTTTCAGCGCTTTCGGTCAAGCCTCACTGCGTTCGGAGAAGGTGGCGGACGCCGCGATCGATCAAGCGACCGATTGGTTGCACAGCGGTGCGGCGGTAGCGGAGCATCTGGCTGATCAACTGCTGTTGCCGATGGTGCTGGCCGGAGGTGGATCGTTTACCACGCCCAGGATGACCGAGCATTTGCACAGCAACATCTCGGTGATCGAGCGGTTTGTACCGATTCACATCCAGTGCCAGGAAGAAGGCGCAGACCGGTTAAAGGTTGAAGTTCGCGCTCGGGAGCAATAGGCGGCAAATTGCTGGCCCCCGAAAGCTTTCAGTCCCGGCAAACTCGCCTTTTTTCAAAAGGTTAGGTGGGCTATATGCGGACGATTGTCATCACCGTAGCAACGCTTTCCCTCGCTCTGTTCGCGTTGGAGGCCCAGGCCAGGGAGCTGAGCAAGAGCCATCGTTTTGCGTGTACCTGGGGTTCGGAAATTGCCGCCGGTGCGCAACAATCGAAGCTTTCGGGCATTTCTCTTTATGGTGCGCGCAAGCGCTTGCAGGCGCGCAAGTTCCAGCAACCGTGGATGCGCATGACCGCCATGGGCATTACCGAGCAGACCTACGACAGCGCGTCGCGACTCAAGCCGGCGGCCGTCAAGCAAACCTACTACGAGCAGTGCGTTCGCCATGAACTGGCCCAGCGTTGAACGAAAAAGCCCGACCTGAAGAGGTCGGGCTTTTTCATGTCCGCTGCAATGACACCGTCACTTGCCAGTTTCGCAATTGACCATCCACGACACGCCAAAGCGATCCACCAGCATGCCAAAGCGTGCGGCCCAGAAGGTGGCTTCCAGCGGCATGTCGACGCGACCGTCCCTGGCCAGGGCGTTAAATACCCGTTCGGCCTCGGCGATGCTGTCGACATTCAGGGAAATCGAGCAACCGCTCATGCCTTGGGTCGGGCGATCGGGCGTGGTGTCCGAAGCCATGAGCATCTGATCGCCGACTTTCAGGCAGGTGTGGATGATCAGGTTGTGGTGCTCTTTCGGTACATGTTCGGCGGCTGGGGTTTCGCCGAAGGTCATCATCGCTTCGAGCTTGCCTTGCAGGCATTGCTCGTAAAAGGTGAAGGCAGCCCGGCAGTCGCCGTTGAAGATCAGGTACGGGTTGATTTTCATGGTGGTGCTCCCGAATAGGCAGTGAAACGCTGCGCGGCCGGGTGTGCCGAAGCAGCGTCATGGATTGACTCCCTCCAGCAAAGCGTTAGATCGCCGGATTTCCAGCCGATGCTGCAACAATTTCCTTTCCGGGTGACCGATGGTCGGCGGGGAGGGCGTCAGGAGTCGCGCGGGTTCTTCTGCACCGCAGCGCCCGCCACCCGAGCGGCAGGTCGGGTTTGCATCAGCGCATCGATCGCCTTGCGATAGTTCTGTCCGCCCAGCGCCATGCTGTTGTTGTGGGTTGCGCCGGGCACCAGCAGCAGGCGTTTCGGTTGCCGGGCGGCGGCGAACAGTTGCTCGCTGAAGCGTGACGGCACGAATGCGTCGGCCAGACCGTGCACCACCAGCAAGGGCATGTGGATCTCGGCGATCTTGTCGATGGAGTCGAATTTCTGCGACAACAGCCAGCGTACCGGAAGGGAGGTGTTGGCCACGGCTGCCGCAACATCCGCCAGGGAGGTAAACGTGGATTCGATGACCAGCCCGCGCACCGGCAGTGGGGTGTGATTTCTGGCGGCATCGCGACCGAGCTCGGCAGCCAGGTCAATGGCGACCGCGCCGCCCAGCGAGTGCCCGTAGATCAGGCGTTTGTTCGGGTCGGGCTGCAGCAGCTGGAAGCGTTCCCACGCCACCCTGGCATCCTCGTACACAGTGCTTTCCGACGGCAGATCGCCGTGGCTCTGGCCGAAGCCGCGATAGTCGATGGCCAGTACCGAATAACCTGCAGCGCGCAATTGTTCGATACGAAACAGCTGCCCGGTGAGGTTCCAGCGCACGCCGTGCAGATAGAGGATGGCCGGTGCATCGGCGCGCTCCGCCGGCCACCACCAGGCGTGAATGTTCTGCCCGGCCTTGAAGCTTTTCGGTTGCAGGTCGAGTTCCTGCACGCTGCCGGGCAATCCGTGATACCAGCCGGCGGTGCCCGGTTCGATGCGAAACAGCAGCTTGCGCTCGGTGTGTTCCAGCACGGCACAGCTCGCCGGCACGCCGATGATCAGGGCGGCCATGCAGGCGAACGCCAGACGGCGGCGTCGAAGTCGGGTCATGAAGGCAAGGAACATTAAACGTTTCACCAAGGCGCGGACAAAGAACGCTTTTTACCAGATGCCTTGACCCGCGCGTGACATTTTCGACCACCGCACGCCTGCAACGATTACAAAATGCTGCAACGACTCAATCGATCTTCAGCACGATCTTGCCGATGTGGTCGCCCGCTTCCATGTGCGCATGGGCCTTGGCTGCGTCGGCGAGCGGGTAGACCTTGTCGATGATCGGCAGGCAACGCCCGGCAGCCAGCGCCGGCCAGACGTGTTCGCGCAATTGATCGGCGATGGCGGCTTTTTCCGCCGAGGTACGGGCGCGAAGCAGGGAACCGGTGACCACCGCACGCTTGCCGAGGATGGCCAGCAGATCGATGTCATTGGCCCGCGCGCCGCCGAGGAAGCCGATCATTACCAACCGCCCATCCATTCCCAAGGCGCTGATGTTCCCGTTGAGGTACGAGCCGCCCATGATGTCGAGGATCACATTGACGCCCTGGCCGGCGGTTTTCTCGGCGATGACCGCGGCGAACTCCTGTTCCCGGTAGTTGATCGCGTCGCCGCCCAGATTGCGGATTGCTGCACATTTGTCGGCGCTGCCAGCGGTGGCGAAGGCTTCGATGCCAAACTCGCGACACAGCATCAATGCGGTGGTGCCGATGCCGCTGGTGCCGCCGTGGATCAAGGCGCGCTGACCTCGGCTGGCGCCGCCGAGGCCGAACAAGTTGGCCCATACGGTGAAAAAGGTTTCCGGAATGGCCGCTGCCTGGATCCAGTCCAGTCCATCGGGGATCGGCAAGACCTGGCCCGCCGGAACCGCGCAGTATTCGGCGTAACCGCCGCCATTGGTCAGCGCACACACCCGGTCACCGACCGCGAATGTGCTGACACCGCCGCCGATCGCCACGACCTCGCCGGCCACTTCAAGGCCCGGAATCGGGTTCATGCCGGGTTTCATCGGGTATTTGCCGGCGCGTTGCAGGGCGTCCGGGCGATTGACGCCGGCGGCGTGCACGCGGATCAGCACTTCGCCTTCTGCGGCGACCGGCAGCGGCACGCGTCGGGATTGCAGAACCTCGGGCCCACCCGGTTCGGTGATTTCGATTCGGGTCATTTCAGTGGGCAACGTCATTTTCGATTCCTCTTGAAAAAGTGATCAGTAGATGGGAACGCAGTCAGGGCGCAATGATTCCCGTCATTCGGCGCAGCAGCGTTGTTCGACGGAGGAGGGCAGCAATTTCATGGCGTGCTCAAGTATCAGCGCGATCACGATGGCACCGCCGGCAATCACGAAGAGCAGCGCATGTTGTCCGCCCGTGGCGTTGAACAGCGCCGAATAGGCGAAGCCCGCCAGCGCCTGAAACGTGGCGAACGACACCGTGGCCCGGCTCCACGCCACCTGTTGGCGATGATGATCCGGCACCAGCTCATGCACCCGTGCCAACGCCAGCGGAACGATGCCCGGTGGAAATGAGCCGAGCACCACCGCCAGCAGCGCCAACGCCAGGAACGAATGCGAAACCGCCAGCAAACCCAGGGTGATCGCCTGCACCACCAGCACCAGACGAATGCCGGTCCGCGCGCCGAGATGATCAGCGAGAAAGCCATAACTCACCGGGCCGACGATGGCACCCAGACCGTACATGACCCAGATCAGCGCGCCGACGTGCGACCCGGCGCCCAGGCCACGGGCGACGTAATCCACCAGAAAGACCATGGCCGGCACCAGCCCGGCGGCCATGAACGCGTACTGGGCAAACAGCAGATAAACAGCAGGCGGTGTCGGCTCGACCGGCTCCACCTGAGCCGTTGCGGTGGTTGCGTGGGTCAGCTCCGAAGGCCAGCCGAACCAGCTCAATGCCGTCAGCGCCAGCGACAAAGCGCCCAATCCCAGCCAGGTCGCCTGCAGGCCCAGCCCCAACAGCAACGGAACAATCGTTCCCGAGCCGGCGATGCCCAGACCGATGCCGAGGAAAATCGCCCCACTGGCCAGGCCCTTGCGTGCGGCGGGTACATGGGGCAGTACGGTCGCGGCTACCAGTACCATGATCGCGCCGCCGGCAATTCCCGACAGCAGGCGCCAGCCGAAATACCAGCTCACCGACACGGGGTACGCACAGGCAAAAAACGCCACGGTCACCGCCAGCATCATCAGGCGCAGAGCGTTTCTCTGGGTGAGCCGGCGTGCCAGCGGTCGGCCGAGGAGGGCGCCGATCAGGTAACCGACCAGGTTGGCAGCGCCGAGATAGACCACATCATGGGCGGAAAACCACTGCGCCTGAATCAGCGAAGGGATCAGCGGTGTGTAGGCGAAACGCGCCAGACCGATGCTGACCAGGCTGGCGCAGAGGCCGGCGAAGATCGCCAGCCAGACACTTGTGTCCGGACGTTCGGGCGAAGCAGTTGAAGTGTGCATGACGGCAATCCTTTGAAAGGTTTATGGCGCCCAGCATATCGGCTATCGTTGCTGCGTTAATGCAGCGAGTTTGCGTGATAGTGATGCGTTTATGCATCAATGGAGAACGATATGAACTGGGATGATGCAAGGGTATTTCTAGCGGTCTGCCGCGAGTCGACATTGCGCGGCGCCGCGCGTGTACTGGGCGTGGATCAGGCGACGGTCGGGCGACGCATCACGGCACTGGAAAAGTCGCTGGGCGCGACCTTGTTCCTGCGCACCTCCGAGGGCTATGCACTGACGGCCGTCGGCGAAGCCGCGCTCAAGTCGGTGGAAAAAATGGAGTATTCGGCGCTGGAGCTGGAGCGGCGTATCCAGGGCCTGGACGATCGTCTGACCGGTAGCGTGCGGGTCAGCACCACCGATTCGCTGGCCATCGATTTTCTGATCCCGGCCATCGCGCAGTTGCACGAGCAGCATCCGGACGTGCGCGTGCAACTGGACGCCTCCACGCAAATCCTCAGCCTGGCCAAACGTGAGGCGGACATCGCTGTGCGCAACACCCGTCCGGACAATCCGGACCTGATCGCCCGGCGCATCGCGCGTTGGCCGGTGGGATTGTTTGCCTCGCAGGCCTATGTCGACAGCCATGGCGTGCCGGCGCCGGGCAGTGCGTTCGAGGGCCATGATCTGGTGGTGTACCAGCCGTATCTGCAGGGCAACAAGGATCTGACCCTCGTGTCGGAGCCCATGACTCGCGGGCGGATCGTCGCCGGTCTTAGCTCCAGCCTGTTGGTACGCCGCTCGATTGCCGCCGGGTTGGGGGTAGGAGAAATCCCGGTCTACATGGGCGAGCGCGATGGTCTGGTCAGGTTGTGGCCGGAGCGCACGCGTCCGTTGCCTTATGAAGTGTGGCTGGTGACCCATGCGGATTTACGCCACACCGCGCGGGTCAGAGCGGTGATCGAACACATTGTCGAAGCGTTTGTGCTGGAAAACGAATAGTTGTTCTGCGAAAAAAAACGGCCTTCATTGAAGGCCGTTTTCTGTGAGCGTTGAAACCGCTGCCTCATGGCATTTCCGGCAGTTCCTGCGGGCGCAGATCAAACACCAGGACTTCGGCATCCTGGCCATTGCTCAGGGTCAGCGCCTGTTCTTCACGAACCCGCACGCCGTCGCCTTCCTTCAACTGCACGCCGTTCAGTTCAACGCTGCCGCGAGCAACGTGCACATAGGCGTAGCGGTTGGCGGGCAGCTTGAGGGTGGCGCTTTCCTGGCCATCGAACAGCCCTGCATACACCCGTGCATCCTGGCGCACTTTCAGCGAGCCGTGGCTGCCTTCGGGCGAAATGATCAGTTGCAGGCGGCCGCGTTTTTTCTGTTCGCTGAAGTGCTCTTGCTGGTAGCGCGGTTTGGCGCCGCTGACGTCCGGCACGATCCAGATCTGCAGGAAGTGCACAGGCTTGCTCGCCGAGTGGTTGAACTCGCTGTGGGCCACGCCGCTGCCGGCGCTCATCAGTTGCACATCGCCGGGGCGGATCACCGAACCGGTGCCGAGGGTGTCCTTGTGTTCAAGGGCGCCTTCGAGCACATAGGAGAAAATCTCCATGTCACGGTGCGGGTGCTGGCCGAAGCCCTTGCCGGCGGCGACGCGGTCATCGTTGATCACCAGCAGGTCGGAGAAACCCTGTTCACGCGGGTCACGGTAGCTGGCGAAGGAAAAGGTGTGGAACGACTTCAACCAGCCATGATTGGCCAGACCACGGTCGGAAGCTTTACGAAGGGTCAGCATGATGAAATCTCCTTTCAGGACGTTGATTCGTCCGAGTGAGGAGAAGGTTACTGGTTACCCTGCGATGCAATAAGTAGATGAAAATTGAAATACTGTCCTGTTCTGGTTGACAGTTGTGTGCACTGGATCACGCATTCTTTTCCAACGTTTTCACCGTATCTGGCCATAATGCGCAGACTTATGACTTTGCTTGGATTTTGGTGATGCCCACATGAAGACCGTGGCAATGGTGCTGTTTCCGGATTTTCTGCTGCTCGACATGGCCGGGCCGCTGGAAGTCTTTTCGGTTGCCAACCGCTACCTGAAACCGCAAGACCACTATCACCTGACCACCCTGGGCACCGAGCGCGGGCCGTTGCGTGCGTCCAATGGCGTCCTCGTGCACGCCGATTGGCATATGGACGAAGCCGATGAGCGCTATGACTTGCTGCTGGTGCCGGGCGGCCCCGGCGCCTACAACGAAAAACACCCGCCGTTGCTCGCCTGGCTGCAAGGCGCGGTCACGCGCGCCGGGCAATATGGCTCGATCTGTACCGGCGCTTTCGTGCTGGGCCATGCCGGACTGCTCGACGGCTATCGTGTGACCACCCACTGGAATTACACCGAACGCTTGATCAAGGGCTTCCCGAAGGCAAACGTCGCGACCGACCAGATTTTTATTGAGGATCGCAACCTGATCACCTCCGGAGGTGTCACGGCCGGTATCGATATGGCATTGGCGGTGGTCGCTCGCGATCATGGCAAAAAGATTGCCCAGGACGTGGCCAAAGTGCTGCTAGTGGTGATGAAACGTCAGGGCGGGCAAGCGCAGTTCAGTCCGCTGATGGCTGCGGTGGCCCCCCAGGAAACGCCGATCACCCGGGTGCAGAACCATGTGCTGGAGCATCTTGAGGAAGCCTTCACCGTCGAGCGCATGGCAAGTCTTGCGAACATGAGTGCACGGCATTTTGCCCGGGTGTTCGCTCGCGAGGTCAACATGACGCCCATGGAATTCCTGCAAAGCGCGCGCATCGATTGCGCGCGAAATCTGCTGGAAACCAGCGATCTGCCGCTGAAAACCGTGGCCTACAAAAGCGGTTTCGGCAGCGTGCGGCACATGCGGTTTCTGTTCGGCGAAAAGCTCGGGCTGACCCCCACGCAGTATCGCGAACAGTTCAGCTAGAGCGGTTCTGTCCGTTCCGGGCATCCGGATGTCCGTGCTGGACCCCGCGTGGTGGTTGTACCGTCATCGAGGCCTGCGAAGATAACGGACATGAACAGCCTCGACGAATTGAACTCGGCGTCGGTCCTGCGTTTCGGGCCGTACGCGTTCCATTTGCGCCAGCGGCTGATCCTCGAAGGGGATCGGCAATTGCGCATGGGCGGGCGTGCGCTGGACATTCTGCAAGTACTGGTCGAGCGCGCCGGCCAGGTGGTCAGCAAAGAGCAACTGATTGCGCTGGTGTGGCCGACCTCGGTGGTCGAGGAGATCAACCTGCGGGTGCACATCGCCGCGCTGCGCCGGGCCCTTGGCGACGGCGAAAAAGGCCAGCGCTACATCGTCAATGTGCCGCAACGCGGGTACAGCTTCGTGGCACCGGTGCAGGGCGACAGCGCCGCCCACGTGGTGTTCGAAAACCTGCAAGCGCCCCAACACAATTTGCCCGCACGACTGTCGCCGGTCACCGGGCGCGATTCACTGGTCGGCGGTCTGGTGCGGCAACTGCCGCTGTCCCGGCTCATGACGGTGACGGGGCCTGCCGGTGTCGGCAAAAGCACCGTGGCACTGCGCGCAGCGGAGCTGTTGCTGCAACATTTTCGCGACGGTGTGTGGCAGGTGGATCTGTCGCTGGTCGGCGATGACATCCCGCTCCTCGATCACCTGCTGAAAACCCTCGGCACTGATTTCCCCACATTGGCGGCGCGCCACGCCTTGCTGGTGCTGGACAATTGCGAACACCTGCACACAGCCTGCCGGAACCTGTTGCAAACATTGCTCGACGCTGCGCCCCGTCTGTCGATTCTTGCCACCAGCCGAGAACCGTTGAACCTGGGTCTGGAAGTCCTCCAGCCACTGTCGCCCCTGACCCTTCCCAAAGCCTCGGCGCTCAACAGTGTCGATGAAGTCATGGGTTATTCGGCGGTGCAGCTGTTTGTCAGTCGCGCTCGCGCGCGTCAACACGGCTTCAGTCTGCGTGGACAGGATCTGGAAACGCTGCGCGATATCTGTCGGCGGCTCGATGGTCTGCCGCTGGCGATCGAACTGGCAGCGGCACAGATCGATGCCTTGGCGCTGGTCGGCCTTCAGACGCAACTGGATCAAGGCCTGCAAGTCCTGAGTCACGGTCGCCGCACCGCCGTGCCACGCCATCAGTCGATGAAAGCCGCGCTGGACTGGAGCTATCAGCGCTTGAGCGAGCAGGAACAACGCGTGCTGCAACGCTTGTCGGTGTTCAAGATGGCCTTCACTCTCGACGCCGCCATCGGCGTGATCAGTTGCGCGCAACTGCCACCCTCGACGCTGGTGGCAGTGGTTGAGCAGTTGGCGGTCAAATCGTTACTGACATCGGACCGATCCAGCGGAACGCTGCGCTATCGAATGCTCAACACCACGCGCCGCTATGCCCGCGAACAACTGGAGCAGGGCGGCGAACTGAGTGATGTCGAGCGTCGGCACGCGCGCTACCTGGGCCGCACCCGGCCGGCCTCAAGCGGCCGACTGAGCGCGCAGTTCGTCGAGCAGTAGACGTACCTTGCGCAAGTCCGGGGTGGCATAACCTTCGGTGAAGCGCTGATAGATCGGTGTCAGCAATTGGAGCGCCTCACGATAACGCGACTGGTGCTGCCACAACCGAGCCAGCGACGTTGCGCTGCGCAATTCCCAGGCCAGCGCGCCTTGTGTCCGCGCAATCTCAAGCGATTGCTGCAAGGCGCTTTCGACCGTGTGATGGCAGGGCGATTCAGCCGCCAGCAATCGCTCGGCCCGGGCCCGCAAAATCTCCGCAGTACTCCAGCCCGCCGCGCCGCTTTGTGCTCGTTCGAGCAAAGCTTCATCAACGAAACCCGGGTCCAGCGTGACCATGATTTCCCTGACCAGACCGCTGTCGGCCGGCGGGATGGCGGCGGCTTTGTCAGCATCGATCACCTGCGCGTAGTGCCGCGCCCACGTATAGAACAGCAGCACCGAATGCTTCTGCGCCTGTTCGAGCAGCAGTTGCAGCAGCGCGCGGGCATTTTGAACGTCGCCGTTGTAATGGGCGATCAGGCACGAGGCGAGTGCCAGGGTGTAGCAGATCGAAGTGCCATGGTTGATCTGCACCGCGATGTCCAGTGCCTGCCGCGCCGTGCGCCAAGCCTGCTCGGGAAAACCTTGCAACCACAACACCCGGGCGAGGACGGTCAGCGAGGCGACGCTCTGGTCGTATTGCACGCCGAAACCGTGAGTGAAACGGTTGAGATGGCCACTGTGGGCCATGCGTTGAATGACCTGTTCGGCGTGGATTCGCGCCTGATGCTGATCGCCGGCGTAATGCAGCGCGAGCACCCGCAAGCGGTGGGTACTCAGGGACAGCTGCGCATCGCCGTGCACCCCGAGGCTTTCGAATTGCTCGCTCTGCTCCAGCGCCATCTGGTAATGCCCGCAACTGAGATTGACCGCCATGTGCCCCGACACCGCGCGCAACTGGCCGGCCATGTCGTCGTGCCGTTGCGCCAATTGGCGAGCGCTGACGAAGGCTTCGATGGTTTCCGGGGTGCCGCCCCAGGTGTGATAGCAGGCGCTGCCGAGGGCCAGTTTCAAGGCGATTTCGAGTCGCGGGCAGGGCTCGTCGGATGACGCCAGCAACGCCAGTGCCCGGCGCACATGAACGCCGTACTCCTTGAGCAGGGACAGTTCCTGCCACAACGGTGCCGAGGTCGCCGTCAGGCTTACGCCGAGCGCGCGCGAGCCTTGGTCATTCAGCGTCCACTCAAGCGCCGCGCGCAGGTCTTCAAGGCCTCGGGCGTAACGCTCGATCCAGACGTCGGTCGCCGTGTTCTCCCAATCGGCCTGAGCCTGATGCATCAGCGCCAGGCTGCGTTCGGCATGGCGCTCGCGGGTTTCGCCGAGTTCGGCGGCCTGGTCGAGTTTTTCCAGCGCATAGCGGCGAGTCGTGTCGAGCAGGCGATAGAACACCTCTTCATCGCCGACTTCGACGTTGAGCAGCGACTTGGCGACCAGTTGCGTGATCGAGGCGAACACTTCGTTCGACTCGATGTGCTGACCGACGATAACCGCCGCCGCAGACTCCAGCGTGAACGCGCCACGAAACACACCCAGTCGGCGCAGGCCGGTCTGTTCGCAGGCGTTGAGCAGATTGAAGCTCCAGTCCAGCGTAGCGCGCAGGGTTTCATGCCGGCCGAGACGAGTCTGATTGCCCGCCGGCAAACGCCCCTGGAGCTGACTCAGCAAACCCTCCAGCCCAAGACCCGCCACCTGCGCAGCGGCCAGCTCCAGTGCCAGCGGAATGCCGTCCAGCCGTCGACAGATGTCGATGATCAAGGGCAGATCAGCGTTGCCCGGCTCAAAGTGTTCGTGGGCCGCCATTGCCCGTTCGACGAACAGTTGCAGCGCAGAAAACCCCATCGCCTGATCGCGGTCGAGCACTGCAATCGGTGGCGGGCAATCGAGAGATTCCAGCCGCTGCACATACTCGCCCTCGGCGCGCAGACTTTCGCGGCTGGTGGCCAGAATATGTACCTGCGGCGCGCCACGCAGAATGCTTTCACTGAGCAGCGCGACGGCGTCGATCAAGTGCTCGCAGTTATCGATCACCAGCAGCATCTGCCGCTCGCGCAGGCTGTTGATCAGGCAGGCCATCGGCTCGCTGTCATGCAGCGAAAGATCCAGCAGGGCGGCGAGGTGCGAGCAGATCGAGCGGGGATCGTTGAGCGGTGCCAGATCCAGCAGGCGAATGCCGTCGCGATAGCGGCCGATCAACTGTTCGGCGACACGCAGAGCCACGGTGGTCTTGCCGATGCCGCCGGGCCCGACCAGAGTGATGCAGCGCTGGCGCGGCAGTTGCGTCATCAGGCTGTCGACCACCGACTGGCGCCCGATCATCCGCGTGCGCCGCAATGGCAGGTTATGTCGACCGAGGTGGGCGGCGGGGCGTTGTTCGATGGATTGCAGCACGACCGGCGCGACGAAACTGTAACCACGCTGCGCCACGGTGACGATGTAGCGCTGCCCGGCCTGACCGTCACCGAGCGCCTTGCGCAGTGCGGCCATGTGCACCCGCAGGTTGATGTCTTCCACCACGCTGTCCGGCCAGACCCCGGCGATCAACTGCTGCTTGCTCACCACCTCGCCGGCATGGGCCAGCAGGATCAGCAGAATGTCCATGGCGCGGCGGCCCAGGCGCAAAGGCTGGTCGCCTTCAAGCACCAGCCGCTGGCCGGGGTGGATCCGATAGGGGCCGAAACCGATGGCCTGATTCGGGGAAAGACTCAACCGCTCACTCCTTCGACGTTTTTTATGATCCTGGTCCGCCTCGGTGAAGAGTCCGTGACGGGCAGGGCGGATGGCGACTTGAGGGGCACGCAAGCCGTCTGAACCGCAGTATCCGGGCATATTCCTCAGGATTTGGCGCCAGCGCAATGTGCACGTTGGGCGCGCGTCCGGGAATCGCTCGGCCTCCAGTGCCGTCACCACTGTATTTAAAGGGTGGAAACCGTGCCCGCTGACCCGACAGCCGGGGAGAATTAACAACGATTAACTCGTCCGTGCCGGCTTCAGAGCCAAAACTGCGGGGCAATGGAATGCATACGTCCGGAGGACGCTGCGATGAGCAAGGTGGTGGTGGTCTATCACAGTGGCTACGGGCATACCCGCGTCATTGCCCAGGCTGTGGCCCAAGGTGTGGAACGCCACCTGGGCAGCACCTGCCTGTTGCTGGCGGTCGAAGACGTGGAAGCCCACTGGGATGACCTGCACCGCGCCGACGCCATCATTTTCGGCGCGCCGACCTACATGGGCAGCGCGTCGGCGGCGTTCAAGCAATTCATGGAGGCCACGGCCTCGTTCTACCTCGCCCGGCCGTGGCGCGACAAACTCGCGGCGGGCTTCACCAATTCCGGCAGCCTGTGCGGCGACAAGCTCAATACCCTGCTGCAAATGGCAGTGTTTGCGGCCCAGCATTCGATGATCTGGGTCGGGCTCGATCTGTTGCCGGCGCGTGCGTGCCAAGGTGGTTTCGACGGTCAATTGAATCGCCTCGGCAGCTCCCTCGGCGCCATGTCCCAATCCTGTGTCGAACAACCGCCCGAGCAGGCCCCCCCGCTGGAAGATCAACAAACCGCCGCGCACCTGGGCGAGCGGGTGGCGCGACTGGCGCAGCGGATGGCTCGCGGATGAAACCGCCTCAGCGGTTTTTCATGACCTGACAACGCCACGCAAACGGATTGATCCCTTCGCTGCGGGTGAAGATGTGGCAGAAGTGCGCCTGATCGCAGAAGCCGCATTCCAGGCTGATCTGCGTGAGGCTGTGGTTGGTCTGCTGGATCAACAGCTTGGCCCGGGCGATGCGCTGGGTACGGATCCAGTCTTGCGGCGAGTACCCGGTACTGCACTTGAACGCCCGGGAAAAATGACTGCGTGACAGTGAGCAGGCGCTGGCCAGCTCGGTGACTTCAAGGCTGTCGCCGAGGCGTTCGAGGATCAGTTGTTTCACCAGCCGCTCGCGCTGCGGGCTGAGGCCGCCGGTGCTGGTCTTGCGGGGTTCGCTGGCAGGGGCGAGGGCGACGGTTTGCTGTAAGTGAGCCATGGCCTAGGTCCGTGTCGGGGGGGAACGCACGGTCAGCGCTTTCCCTCAGGTCAAAAAAACAACGCTGCGCAGAGGGATTCATTGTTTGGTGAAGGGCGAGTGCTGACGAGTTAAACGTTGTTAATTCCACCGTCGGCTGCAACTCAGCACACCGTTGCAAGTCGCCATGACGGGAACCGGGCAGGATGGCGAAGATTGGGGGCGGGCCATAAGGGGCCGCAGAATCGGGCTCGGGCGAGAGGATGCATATGAAAGGTTTGTTCAACGGCGTAATCGGCATGGCGGTGGTCGGTGTGATGTCCAGCGCCATGGCGCAGGCACCGCAGGTCGGCACGCAGGCGCCGGGTTATTTCCGGCTGGCGCTGGGCGATTACGAGGTGACGGCGCTGTTCGACGGCTACAACGATTTGTCGCCGAAGCTGTTGCAGGGCATGAGTCAGAGCCAGATTCGCGCGCTGCTGGCCCGTCGCTCGATTGAAACGCCGGGCGTGCAGACTGCGTTCAATGCGTTCCTGGTCAATACCGGCAAACAACTGATTCTGGTGGATACCGGCGCGGGCCAGTGCATCGGCGCTACTGCCGGCCAGCTCTCGGCGAACATGCAGGCAGCGGGTTACAAGCCTGAGCAGGTCGACGCGATTCTGCTGACGCACCTGCACCTGGATCACGTCTGTGGGCTGGTTGACGGCCAGCAGCGGCCGATCTTTGCCAATGCCACGGTTTACGCCGCCAAGGCCGAAGCCGATTACTGGCTCGATCCGCAGGCCGAGGCCAAGGCGCCGGCCGGTGCCCGGGAGTTTTTCAAGATCGCCCAGGACTCTACTGCGCCTTACGTGGCGGCCGGGCGCTTCAAGACGTTCGCAGAGGGCCAGTCGCCTTTGCCGGGTGTGGTCGAAGCGACACTGGAAGCCGGGCACACGCCGGGCAGTACCACCTACCGCTTCACTTCGCAGAACCAGAGCATCGTGTTCATGGGCGACCTGGTGCACAACCTGGCGGTGCAGTTCGATCATCCTGACGTGTCGATCCGCTTCGACGTCAACGGTCAGCAAGCGATCAAGAGTCGCAACGCCGTGTTCAGTGCAGCGGCGGCCAGCAAGACCTGGGTCACGGCTGCGCACTTACCGTTCCCGGGTATCGGTCACATCACCGCGGTCGACAAGCACTTCCAGTGGGTACCGGTTGAATACGGCCCCTACAAACGCGCGGCCAAAGTGCCGCTGATCGAGTAAAGTGCGCAGCTCCCACGTCAGGCTCAAACAAGGAAAACGTGCCCCATGAACCGTAACGATCTGCGTCGCGTCGACATGAACCTGCTGGTGATTTTCGAAGCGCTGATGTTCGAAAAGAACCTGACCCGCGTCGCCGAAAAACTGTTCATGGGGCAGCCTGCGGTGAGCGCGGCGCTGGGCCGCTTGCGCGATCTGTTCGATGATCCGCTGTTGCTGCGCAATGGCCGGGGCATGGAGCCGACGGCGCGGGCGCTGGCGATTCTCCAGGAACTGCAACCGGCGATGGACGTGATTTCCGGCGCGGTCAGCCGGGCCAAGGAATTCGATCCGGCGACCAGTTGTGACGTGTTTCGCATCGGCTTGTCGGACGATGCCGAATTCGGTCTGTTCCCGCCGCTGCTGCGCCAGTTGCAGGAAGAAGCGCCGGGGATTGTCGTGGTGGTTCGTCGCGCCAATTACCTGCTGATGCCGGGATTGCTGGCATCGGGAGAAATTTCTGTCGGCGTGAGTTACACCACCGATCTGCCGGCCAACGCCAAGCGCAAGAAACTGCGCGACATTCCCTGCAAGGTCCTGCGTGGCGACAATCGTCCGGGCCCGCTGACTCTCGACGAATACTGCGAGCGGCCTCATGCGATGGTGTCGTTCTCCGGAGACTTGAGCGGCAACATCGACATGGACCTGGCCAAGGTCGGTCGCAGCCGCCGGGTGGTGCTCGGTGTGCCGCAGTTCAGCGGCTTGCGCGCGCTGCTGGCCGGCACCGAGATGATCGCCACCGTGCCGGATTACGCGGCGTGTGCATTGGTCGAAGGGTGTGCGTTGCGGGCTGAAGATCCGCCGTTTCCGATTGATGCGGCGCAACTGTCGATGGCGTGGAGCGGGGTGCATGACAACGATCCGGCGGAGAAATGGCTGCGTTCGCGGATCAGCCAGTTCATGTCGGTGTCGCTGGATATTCCGGCGGTTTAGCGCGGTGTTGAAAGGCGTTTAGCGTTACTTCCGGTAAGCCACAACGCCTTGCGCCTTTGCCTACGTGTACGCCAGAATCCGCCGGCTTGTGCGCCTTGGGGGCGGGTTCTATTGTTTGGCGGTCGCTGGAAAGCAGCGATCGGGTTTAGCAGCCCGGATCTACTCTAGACGCACAATGCCGTTCGTTCGTGATCAGGCTCACGCCTGTCCGTTCACGTTATGGCGGCTTTGCGTGGGGCACTTCGGTGCGCCGGGTTCTAGAGTCCTGGTCTGCTAACCCGCGTACGGCCGCCACCTCTTTCGTTTAGCAGCGAAGCATGGCGCCTCCACTACTCTAGAGGCTTTATCCATGATCAAACCAACGCCAAACCCACCCGAAACCGACCCCACCTCGCCCTACGAAACCCTCGATTCCAAGAAATTCCACGAAGCCGCCGAGCGCGCCCTCGATCACTACCTCAATCCGCTGCTCCCCCGAAAACCGCTGCTCAAACCCAACACCCGCTACCTCATCGCCCCCGGTATCGACAGCGAAGAACTGCTGGCCGATGCCTGCGAAACCCTGACCTCGGCCAAGGTCATGGCGAATGACTTCGCCGGGCTGGTGGACGGCCCGCAGCGGCATGTGCTGTTGGGGATTGCGCAATTGATCATGCTGGGGGAGCTGGCGGTGAATCGAGTGCTGGATAATCTGGAACTGAAGGCTGAGGCGCCCGCTGTAGCTTGATCGAGTGATCGACTGCTCACCTGATCGTTCCCACGCTCTGCGTGGGAATGCAGCCCGGGACGCTCCGCGTTCCAAAGAGCGGACGCAGAGCGTCCATTGAGGCATTCCCACGCAGAGCGTGGGAACGACCGACGGTGCTCTCAAAAAAGAGAGCACACCCATCCAATTTCCCCCCGATCAATCGTTGCACCATGGCCTGCAATGATTGATCAAGGGTGGGGCCATGAACGCTGTAAAACGCAATGACCAGGCGCAAGATCTCGGCCTGCTGTTCCTGCGGGTCGCCGGCGGACTGTTTCTGCTGTTCGTCCACGGCTTGCCCAAGCTGCTGGACTTCACCGCGCAGCTGCAACAAATCGAAGATCCGTTCCACCTCGGTGCCCACCTCACTTTGATTCTGGCGATCTTCGCCGAAGTCCTCTGTCCGCTGCTGATCGTCGCCGGGGTGCTGGCGCGTCTGGCGTGCTTGCCTATTCTCTTTGTGCTGCTGGTGGCGCTGCTGCTTGTGCATCCGCAATGGAGTGTGGCCGAAGGGCAGTTCGGCTGGTTGCTGTTGATCCTCTTCACCACTGTTCTGATCGCCGGGCCCGGACGGCTGGCGCTCAATGTTCGTTTGCCCGGAGTACTCCGTTATGCCTGATGCCCAGACCCTGAAAAAACCGGGACCCGAAGAAACCGTGACGCTGATCGTCAAGCACCGGGTCAAGGCCGGTTTCGAGCAGCCTTACGAAGCCTGGCTGCGCAACATCGTCAGCGTGGCGGGGCGCGAAGAAGGGCACTTGGGCGTGGACGTGATGCGCAGCCAGCAGGGCGGGCTCGCACTGTTCACCTGCGTGCTGCGTTATTGCTCGACCGAGGCGATGCAGCGCTGGCTCGATTCGCCGCAGCGTCAGAAGCTGATCGACGAAGCTGCACCGATGCTCGCCGACGGCGACCAGACCGAAGTCAATGCGGCCAACGAATTCTGGTTCACGCCGCTGGCCGAGGCCGGCTCACCGCCACCGCGCTGGAAGCAGGCTGTAGTGACGCTGCTGGTGATCCTGCCGCACACCTTGCTGGTGCCGCTGATCTGGGGGCCGCTGCTGCAACTCAATGCCTTTCTCTCCAACTACGTGGTCGCCACGTTCCTGATCACCCTGACCATCGTGGTGTCGGTGGTCTACGTGTTCATGCCGCCGGTGACCCGTCTGTTCGCGCCGTGGCTGGAAGCCGGACAGTCACACAAACACCTCGAATCCAATGCCAACCCGCCGCGCTGAAGCGCTGGGTCCGGGCTCCGTTTCACTTATCTCGAAGGAACTGCGATGAACGCCGATCTGATTCTGTTCAATGGCCAATTTCATACGGTAGACCGCGAAAAACCCCTCGCCAGTGCCGTGGCGATCAAGGACGGTCGTTTCGTCGCCGTCGGTAACGATGCCGAGGCGATGGCCCTCAAGGGCGCCGGCACTCAAGTGGTCGACCTCAAAGGCCGCTGCGTGATTCCCGGCCTCAACGACTCGCACTTGCACCTGATCCGTGGCGGTCTGAACTACAACCTCGAACTGCGTTGGGAAGGCGTGCCGTCGCTGGCCGATGCGCTGCGCATGCTCAAGGATCAGGCCGACCGCACGCCGACCCCGCAATGGGTACGCGTGGTCGGTGGCTGGAACGAATTCCAGTTCGCCGAAAAACGCATGCCGACCCTCGAAGAAATCAACCAGGCCGCGCCGGACACCCCGGTGTTCATCCTGCACTTGTATGACCGTGCGTTGCTCAACCGCGCTGCGTTGCGCGTTGCCGGTTACACCCGCGACACGCCGAACCCGCCGGGCGGCGAGATCGTGCGCGATGCCAACGGCAACCCGACCGGCATGCTGGTGGCGCGGCCGAACGCGATGATTCTGTACTCGACACTGGCCAAGGGGCCGAAGCTGCCGCTGGAATATCAGGTCAACTCGACCCGCCAGTTCATGCGCGAACTCAATCGCCTCGGCCTGACCAGCGCCATCGATGCCGGCGGCGGTTTCCAGAACTACCCGGACGATTATCAGGTGATCGAACAACTGGCCAAAGACGACCAGCTGACCGTGCGCATCGCCTACAACCTGTTCACCCAGAAGCCGAAAGAAGAGCTGACCGACTTCCAGAACTGGACCGGCAGCGTCAAGTTGCATCAGGGCGATGACTTCCTGCGCCACAACGGCGCCGGGGAAATGCTGGTGTTCTCGGCAGCGGACTTCGAAGACTTCCTCGAACCGCGCCCGGACCTGCCGCAGACCATGGAACAGGAGCTTGAGCCGGTGGTGCGCCACCTGGTCGAGCAGCGCTGGCCGTTCCGTCTGCACGCCACCTACAACGAATCGATCAGCCGCATGCTCGACGTGTTCGAGAAGGTCAACCGCGACATTCCGTTCAACGGTTTGCCGTGGTTCTTCGATCACGCCGAAACCATCACCCCGCAGAACATCGAGCGGGTGAGGGCACTGGGCGGCGGCATTGCGATCCAGGATCGCATGGCCTTTCAGGGCGAATACTTCGTTGACCGTTACGGCAAACAAGCCGCCGAAGCCACGCCACCGATCAAACGCATGCTCGCCGAAGGCGTGCCTGTCGGCGCGGGCACCGATGCCACCCGCGTGTCGAGCTACAACCCGTGGACTTCGCTGTACTGGATGGTCAGCGGTCGCACCGTTGGCGGTCTGGCGCTGTACGAAGAAGGGTTGCCACGCAGCACCGCGCTGGAACTGTTCACCCATGGCAGCGCCTGGTTCTCGTCCGAGCAGGGCAAGAAAGGCCAGATCAAGGTCGGGCAACTGGCGGACCTGGCAGCGCTGAGCGCGGACTTCTTCAGTGTCGAGGAAGAAGCGATCAAGTGGATCGAGTCGGTCATGACGGTGGTTGGCGGCAAGATCGTGTACGCCGCCGGCGACTTCGAAGACCTCGGCCCACGTTCGCTGCCGGTGCTGCCGGACTGGTCGCCGGTGGTGAAAGTCCCGGGCCACTGGCGCCCGAATTCGCCATTGCAGGCCCAGGTGCACCAGTGCAGCGGCCCGTGCGCAGTGCATACCCACAGCCACGAAAAAGCGCGGATGTCGAATGCGCCGGTCAGCGATTTCGCCGGTTTCTGGGGCGCGTTCGGCTGCTCCTGCTTCGCGTTCTGATCCTATTGAAAAAAGCGCCGCTCTGTGTGAGCGGCGCTCCCCGCAACAACCATCCATCGAGGAGTTTCACATGAGCAACGTTCCTTACAGCCGCCTGAACAAAGACGATGCCGTTGTGCTGTTGGTCGACCACCAGACCGGTCTGATCTCGCTGGTACAGGATTTCTCGCCGAACGAGTTCAAGAACAACGTGCTGGCCCTGGGTGACATCGCCAAGTTCTTCAACCTGCCGACCATCCTCACCACCAGTTTCGACAGCGGCCCGAACGGCCCGATCGTGCCTGAGCTGAAAGAGCAATTCCCGGACGCACCGTTCATTGCCCGCCCTGGCCAGATCAACGCCTGGGACAACGAAGACTTCGTCAAGGCGATCAAGGCTACTGGCCGCAAGCAACTGATCATCGCCGGTGTGGTGACTGACGTGTGCGTGGCGTTCCCGACCCTGTCGGCCATTGCCGAAGGTTTTGAAGTGTTCGTGGTCACCGACGCTTCCGGCACCTTCAACACCACCGTGCAACAAGCGGCGTGGGCGCGCATGTCGGCTGCCGGTGCACACCTGCTGAACTGGTTCGCTGTGGCCTGCGAGCTGCAAGTCGACTGGCGCAATGACATGGAAGGCCTGGCGAATCTGCTGTCCCAGCGTCTGCCTAACTATCGCAACCTGATCAACAGCTACACCAAGTTCACTGCCCAGTGATTGGTTGAAAAAAAATGCCCGCTGAAGAGCGGGCATTTTTTTTGCGGTGTTGGTGAGTGTGTATTTTCACTTCGAAAACCAGCCCTCACCCCAGCCCTCTCCCAGAGGGAGAGGGAGCTGACCGAGTTGTTCTTTCGAGGTACATCGACCTGAAAAATCGAGTCGAACTCAGGACCTGAACTTCATGGAGATCGGCTCCCTTTCCCCCTCGCCCCCCTGGGGGAGAGGGCTGGGCGGGCGGCGTTCCGATGAGGGGGTAGATCTTGAAGGTGGCAACGATTCTGAACCCGCAAACATCACCGCTTCTGCAACCACCCCAAAAACCCACCCTTGCGAACCGGAACAGGCTTGGCCATCAACGCCAGCCGACTGTTCTGCTGCCGTACCGCCTGCAACTTGTTCAACGCCCGACCCACTTCACTGCGCTGCTCCATGCACTGGCGGGTCAGGTTCTTGTCGAGGCGATAAATGATCGACGACGTCAGCGCGGTGAACGTCGCTTGCGAAGGCGTATCCGCCAGAATGCTCTGCTCGCCCATGACCTCACTCGGCCCCATGCGTCCGGCCTCGGTGAAGCCATTGCCGTCCGGTACGCTGGCGCTGACCACGCCGGTGGCGATGACGAACAGGCTGTCCGGGACTTCCTCCAGATTGAGCACTACCTGCCCGGCGCTGTACTGATGCGCGACCATCGATTCGGCGAGGCGATCGCGTTCCTCATGGCTCAGCGAGCGGAAGATTTTCACTTCATCGAGCAACGCGCGAGCGCGGGTCGAAGGTTCGATCACGCCATCCGGGTGCCGCGAGATGCCGGCGGCTTCGAGGTGGCGGTGGGCGAGGTCGAACAATTGATTGCGCACGTCGCTTTTCTTGCCCAGTTCGGCGATGAAACCGCTGGCCACGTATTCCGACATTTCTTCGCCGGCCTCTTTCAGTACGGCTTTCGGCGCAGGCGACAGCAACAGGCTGCTGCTGCCTTGCAGCGTGCGGTCGAGGGCGTCGAGCACCCGGCGCGGGCGAATGTGGTTCGGCACCTTGATGCTGATCGACACGCCGTGCAGGTTGTTCGGCCGGCTGAGGTTGACGATCTTGGCCTTGGCCGCCACCGAGTTCGGCACCACGGCCAGAGTGCCGCTGCTGGACAGCAGGTGCGTGGCGCGCCAGTTGATGTCGAGCACCTTGCCCTCGACGCCGTCGATGACCACCAGATCATCCACCTGATACGGCTTGGTGGTGTTGAGCACGATGCCGGAAAACACGTCGGCCAAGGTGCTTTGCAGCGCCAGACCGATGACGATGGCCACCACGCCGGAGGTGGCGAGCAAGCCTTTGACCGGCAGATCCAGCACATAACCGGCCGCCGCGACGATGGCCGCCAGAAACACCAGCGCACCGATCACGTCCTGCAACAGCCGGCCGCTGTGGCCGATGCGACGCATCAGGATCAGGCCGATGACTTCGGTCAGCACCCGCGCGGCGTACAGCCACCAGAGAATCCCCAGCGCTGTCGCCCCGAGTTGCGCCACCGGGTCATCGGCAAACAACGGTGCCTGCAACGGGCTGACGCCGGCGTTGATGGCCAGCGCGCTGAATGCCAGAAACAGCACCAGCCGCACACCGACCCGCGGGGCACGGTGTTTGAACGGCGCCAGATGCCAGAGCAAGGCGTCGAGCGCCAGCAGCAGGGCGCTCCAGGACAGCAGATGGGCAGAAAAAAGGCTCATGGGATGAACTCCGGCGGGCACAAAAGAAAACGCCACACCCGAAGGTGTGGCGAGGGGTTGCACTCAGTTCAGATGGGTCTTGAGTTCTGCCGCTGCCTGGCGCACGGCGGCTTTGACTTCAGGAATCCCGTTCAGCGGGTTGAGCAGACCGAAGTCATGAATCATCCCGTTGTAACGCACCGAGGTCACCGCTACACCGGCCGCGTCGAGGTGGCGGGCGTAGCCTTCGCCTTCGTCACGCAGCACGTCGAACTCGGCGGTCTGCACCAGCGCGGCGGGCAGGCCCTTGAGCTGTTCGGCGCTCGCGTCGAGCGGCGAGGCATGGATCTGCGCACGCTCGGCCGGGTTGGTGGTGTAGTTGTCCCAGAACCACTGCATCATGCCCTTGGTCAGGAAGTGGCCCTCGGCGAATTGCTGGTACGAGCCGTTATCGAACCCGGCGTTGGTCACCGGCCACATCAGCAACTGGAAGCGCAGGGCCGGGGTTTTCTGTTCCTTGGCCATCAACGCCACGACCGCTGCCATGTTGCCGCCGACGCTGTTGCCGGCCACCGCCAGACGCTTGCCGTCGACACCAATTTGCTTGCCGTGTTCCGCTACCCATTTCGTTGCGGCGTAAGCCTGATTGATCGCGGTCGGGTACTGCGCTTCCGGCGACGGCGTGTAATCGACGTACACCGCGACCGCGCCAGAACCCACCACCAGATCACGAATCAGGCGCTGGTGCGTCGGGTAATCGCCCAGCACCCAGCCGCCACCGTGGAAGAACATGAACACCGGCAACTCGCCTTTGACCTTGGCCGGACGCACCACTTTCAGGTTGATCGTCTGGCCGTCGACCTTGATCGCCTTGTCGCTGACTTCAACGCCGGACAGATCAACCTTCACCGAAGCCTGGGCGCCGGTCAGCACCGCACGGGCGTCTTTCGGGCTCAGTTGCTCGAGCGGTTTGCCACCGCCGGCGGCGAGGGCGTCGAGGAAGGCCTGGGTGGTGTGTTCGACGCCAGTGCTTTCGGCGGCGAAAGCGTTGCCGATGGACAGGGCGAGGAGGGAAGCGGCGAGGGTTTTCTTGATGTTCATGTGCAATTCCTTTTTAAGTCGTTTGAGTTTTTGTATGCCTTGGGATCGGGCTGCTGTGGCGCTGGGCTTCAGGCCTCAGCAACACCGTGAGCACAGATTAATGAGGTGCCGGAAAGTGAAAAAGCGGCTATAAAGCGTTTAACTGTCAACCAGAGAGTGACAATGAACCCGTTCGAAGACATGCGTATTTTTTGCCAGGTGATGGACTCCGGCAGCTTCACGGCGGCGGCCGATCAGTTGGGCCTGTCCAAGCAGTTCGTCAGCCGTCGCCTGATGCAGTTGGAGGAACGCTTGGGCGTGCGATTGCTCAACCGTTCGACCCGGCGTCTGGACGTGACGCCGCTGGGCCAGAGCTATTACGAATCGGCGCTGCGTTTGCTTGGCGAAGTGGAATCGGTGGAGCAGGGCATCGCCGGGCAGACCGCCGAGCCGCGCGGGGCGATTCGCGTGAGTGCACCGCTGTCGTTTGCGCTGGCCCATCTGGGCTGTTTGCTGCCGCCGTTTCTGCAGCGTTATCGCGAGGTCACGGTTGAGGTGGATCTGAGTGATCGGCCGGTGGATCTGCTCGGTGAGGGTTACGACCTGGCGCTGCGCATCGGTGTGCTGGAAGACTCGACCCTGATCGCCCGACGCATCGCGTCAATCGAGCGGGTGTACTGCGCCAGTCCTGGGTATCTGGCCGAGCGCGGTACGCCGGTCAAACCGGAAGATCTGCTTGGCCACGACTGCCTGCCTTACGGTCACGGGCGTTCGGTGCAGTGGCGGTTCAACGCGGGGCAGGGCAAGCCGCTGCTGGTGAATGTCACCGGGCGGATGCGCGTCAACAACGGTGAGTTGCTGCGGGATGCGGCGGTGGCGGGGATGGGAATTACGTATCTGCCGACGTTCATTGTTGGCGCGGCGCTGAAGGATGGGCGGCTGGTGCCGGTATTGGATGAGTTTCGGCCGGAGCCGCTGACGTTGTCGGCGGTGTACCCGCAGCATCGCCAGGCGTCGCGGCCGGTGCAGGCGTTGATCGAGTTTTTGCGCGAGCGGCTGGATCAGACAAAAGGCGTTTTGTAGGCGCTACAAAACATTGTGGGAGCGGGCTTGCTCGCGAAAGCGTCAGGTCTGTCACTCCTGTATTGACTGATCCACCGCTTTCGCGAGCAAGCCCGCTCCCACAGGGGGAGGGCATTTCAAAGTGATTTAGTTGGCGCGCTTGTCATCGCCAGGCTCGCCGCCGACATGCACACCGCGATCATCGCCCGGTTGGCCGGCTGCATGCAGGCCATGGTCATCACCGATTTCACCGGCACGATGTACGCCATGGTCGTCACCGATTTCGCCAGCGCGGTGCACGCCGTGGTCATCACCGATTTCGCCAGCGCGATGCACGCCATGGTCATCGCCGACCTCTCCGGACCGATGCACACCATGGTCGTCGCCGGGTTCAGAATGCGTGCCGCTGCGGCCCGATGACGCCGTGTTGCCGGAATGGCCCGAGCCGTGGTCACTGCCGCTGTGGCCACTGTTGCCACCGCCGCCACTGCCACTGCCACTGTTGCCGCCACTGCCGCTGCCGCCGTGACCACCACCATTGCCACCGCTGCCGCCACCTCCATTTCCACCACCACCGCCTCCGCTTCCGCCGCCTCCATTGCCGCCGCCACCGCCTCCGCTGCCACCCCCGCCGTTACCACCTCCACCCCCACCGTTTCCACCGCCTCCGCCACTACCTCCCCCCCCGCCGCCACCACCACTTCCCCCATCCTTGGCCTGAACACTCGACACCCCGGACAGGCTGTCCGGAATCAATACGGTAGACGCCGACAGGACTGCGCCGATGGCCATTGCGAGCACGAGCTTTTGAATGTGCATAGCGTTCTCCGACTTTGTTGTCTTGATTGGGAACGTGGATGTGGCTTGTTGCGTGTGATCCGACCCGTTCCCGAGGTCAGTGGATACTCGAAGCCAGTTCGAAGATCGGGATGTACATCAGGATCACGATCACCCCGATCAACAGGCCGATGAAGGTCATGAGCAGCGGTTCGAACAGACGCACGAACCACTCGATCCAGCGGCTGATTTCCTCGTCGTAGAAGTCGGCGCTGCGCTCCATCATTTGCCCGAGGTTGCCGGACTGCTCGCCAGCGCGCAGCAGGCGCAGGGACACGGGCGTCACCAGCCGGTTGAGCTCAAGGGCAGTGGACAACGACTGCCCCTCGCGCACCCGCTCGCAGGCTTGATCCAGGCGCGCTCGCGAGGCCACGGTGAGCAGGCCGCGCACCATGCCCATGGCCGTCACCAGCGGAATCCCGCCTTGCAGCAGAATCCCCAGCGACCGGTAAAACCGCGCCAGCTCATACATGAAAATCCGCTGGTGCACGGCGGGCAGTTTCTCCACCAGCCGATCCAGCCCACGGCGAAACGCCGGTTGTTTCTGCAGCACGGCGAGGGCGATGACGATCGTCGCCAACAGGCCGAAAAACTCGCCCTGATGGGCGTGCAAAAACATGCCGCTGCTCATCAGGATCTGCGACAGCCACGGCAGGTTCGAGCCCAGCCCTTCGAACACCAGGCTGAAGCGCGGCACCACGTAGCCCATCAAAAACAGCACCACACCACCGCCGACCACCAGCAACAGCAGTGGGTAGATCGAAGCGCTGACGATCTTCTGCCGCACCTCGTCCATGCGCTGGCGATAGCTCACGTAACGGCCCAGCGCATCGCCGACCGCGCCGGTCTTCTCGCTGGACTGTACCAGTGCCACGTACAACGGCGGGAACACCGCCGACAACTGGCCCAACGCCTGGGAGAACGATTTGCCCTCGTACAGCAGCCGCACCAGCTCGCTCAAGGTTTTGCGGGCGGCGGGGGCGGTTTCTTTTTCGGCCAGGCTTTCCAGCGCATCGATCAGCGGCAGGCCGGCGTTGAGCAGGGTGGTCAGTTCCTGGCTGAACAGCACCAGGTTGAAAGTTTCACGCTTGCTCAGGCGCAACGAACGCCAGTGGCGCTCGGCATGCAGGCTGACCACGCGCAAGCCCTGATCCTCGGCGATGCGCCGTGCTTCGCTCTGGCCGGGCGCCTCGACGCACAGCGACACCACCCCGGCCTTGCCCACTGCTTTGAGTTGAAATCGCATGCCGTGTGCTCCGCTTATTGCCAGTTGGTGACTTCGGCGTTTTCGCCGTCGCCGCCGGGCTGGCCGTCCTTGCCCATCGAGAGCAGGTCGTACTCGCTGTTTTCGCCGGGATAGCGGTAGGTGTAGTTACGGCCCCACGGATCCTGCGGCAGTTTTTTCTGCAAGTACGGGCCGGTCCATTTGGCTTCGTCGCTCGGTGCGGTCACCAGCGCCTGCAAACCCTGTTCGGTGGACGGGTAGTGGCCGACCTCCAGCCGGTACAGATCCAGCGCCTTGCTCAGGCCTTCGATCTGCGCCTTGGCGACCTTCACTTCGGAACGCCCCAGCTGGGCGAAATATTTGGGCGCGACGATCCCGGCCAACAGGCCGAGCACCACCAGCACCACGAGCAATTCGAGCAGGGTGAAACCGCGTTGGGCACGCGGACGAAAATGCAGCTTCATGATGACCTCCCGTGAGTGGCAGCCGTGTCGCCACAAGGGCTTATGCAATTGCCATGCTCAGCCACCGATAAATTCGGCGGTCGGGCTGAAGCCCTTGTATTACGGGCTTTTCAAGAGTCGGCACAGTGCTTGCGTACGGCTGATCAACGACGGGTCAGTGGGGCATTTCCCCCAATTTTTCGGGGCCTGTCAGGGGAGGCCCAATGATCCATTCATTCACTGCAGGACTGCTCGGCTGCGTGCTGTCGGTCGGTGCCGCGCAAGCCGATGTCTTCGTTTCCATGGACGCCAAGGGCAGCTACGTGCTGTCGAACGTCCACCGTCCCGGACGCACTTACGAGCGGGTGATTCGCGAGTCCGATGCGCCACTGGTCAGCCTTGACCGGCAACCGCAATTGATCGCCAACCAGCCCTACGCGGAGCTGGTGTCAGCGGCGGCCAGCGCCAATCACCTGCCCGAGGCCTTGCTGCACGCGGTGATCAAGTCCGAATCCAACTACAACCCCGGCGCCACCTCGCCCAAGGGCGCCGGCGGACTGATGCAATTGATGCCCGACACCGCCCGCGAGCTGGGGGTGAAAGACGTCTACGACCCCAAGGCCAACATCCAGGGCGGGGCCAAGTACCTCAAGCGCCTGATGACCCTGTTCGACAACGACATCGCCTTGGCCGTGGCCGCTTACAACGCCGGGCCTGACGCGGTGCTCAGCCGCGGCCGGGTGATCCCGCCGTTCGCCGAAACCCAGCGTTACGTCCCGAGCGTTTTGCGTCAGTACCGGCGCTTGCAGGGGCTGGCGGTTGACGAACCTTTGTAGGTCCAGCCCCGGCTTTCCCCACTATCGGGGCAAACCCAAGGGGCCCGGAAAAGTGGGGAAACGGGTGGGGAATATCCCCCGCATTCTCAAGTGACCTGTGTAACTGATTGAGATGGAAGGCAATTTTTTGTGGCATGCGGATTGCTCTCAGGGCTTTAACGAGAATCGTTCCCTGTGAGCACCCACTACGAGGTTTCCGATCATGGTTGCCATTCACCACGCTCCGCCCCTGTTGAACTGGCTGCTGTTGCTGGTCTCGATGCTCAGCGTCGAACTGGCCAGCGCCGCCGTGCGCTGCGAGCGCAATCTGGTGGCCAATGTGGTCGCCTTCGATCAACCGCTGATGTTCAACCGCCTCGGTGCGCAGAATGCCAACGGCATGATGTACGCCCTGCGCCGTGATGTGGTCGATGAGCACGATGTCTCGCTGGCCTACGGCGGCAGTGCGGTGCCGGGCAAGGTGTCGCTGCGTGCGGACAAGCGTCCACGGCCGCTGGTGCTGCGGGTGGCCGCCGGTGATTGCCTGACGATCAACCTGCAGAACCTGCTCGATTATCAGGCCAACCCGAACAAGCATTTCGAAGGGCCTGAAGGCGAGGAGGGCACCGAGAACGTCAGTGGCGCCGATGCCTTCAAGGTCGACGAGCAGGTCGCCGACCGCCATGTCGGCTTCCAGGTCAACGGCCTGCAAGCGGTGAACAGTATCGATGACATTTCCTCCTACACCGGGCGCAACGCCAACACCCTGGTGCCGCCGGGCGCGAGCCGTTCGTACGTGCTGTACGCCGAGCGCGAAGGGGCGTTTGCCGTCAGCAGCCGTGGCGCGACATTCGGCGGGGAAGGCGCGGCCGGCAACACTGCCAATGGCCTGTTCGGCCAGGTCGTGGTGGTGCCGAAGTCGGGACGCACCTATCGCAACACCCTCACCGAAGAAGAAATGCGTCTGGCCACCACCGGCCGCACACCGGCCGGTCACCCCATCGTCGATTACCAGGCCCGCTACCCGCAGCGCGAACCGTGGCTGCGCGAAGGCAAGGCCGGCACGCCGATCATCAGCATGGTCGACGGCAACGAAATCATCTCCAGCGAAAGCGACGCGATCGTCATGGGCAGCAATGCCGATGGCAGTTTTGCCCCCAGCACCTATCCGCTGGAATCGGTGGGCAAGCGCAACCCGGCGATCCCCAACCGCCTCGAGCCGTTTCGCGATTTCGCTTCGCAGTTCCAGGACGAAACCGCCGCCACCCAGGCATTCCCCGCTTACTGGGCCGACCCGGTCATGGCCCATGTGCTGGAGCCGACCCGCGACTCGTTCATGATCAACTACGGTTCCGGCGGCATGGGCGCCGAAGTGGTCGCCAACCGCCTCGGCGTGGGACCGATGCACGACTGCCTGTCGTGCGCCTACGAAGAATTCTTCCTCAGCTCGCACACCGTCGGTGACGTGGCGATGCTGGTGGACGTGCCGGCCAACACCGGGCTCGAGAACATCGCCCCCGGCCAGACACCGAGCGCCGATCAGGTTGGCGTCAAGGCCACCATGGCCCTGTATCCGTCGGAGCCGTCGAACGTCAACCACAGCTACATCGGTGACTTCGTCAAATTCCGCAACACCCACAATGGTCACGAGCAGCACATTTTCCACCTGCACGGCCATCAGTGGCTGTTCAACCCCAACGACGACAACTCCGATTACGTCGATGCCCAAGGCATCGGTCCGGGCGCCGGCTATACCTACGAAATTGCCAACGGCGGCTCCGGCAACCGCAACCGGGTGGCCGGCGATGCGATCTATCACTGCCACTTCTACCCGCATTTCGCCCAGGGCATGTGGTCGATGTGGCGGGTGCACGATGTGTTCGAGGAAGGCACCCGGCTGGAAGTCTCGCAACAGGGCGCCGATGGTTATCACAGCGAACCTTACGCCCTGCGCAGCGGCAAACCGGCCGCCGGTGCCCGCGCCTTGCCGGATGGCGAGATCATCGCCGGAACGCCGATTCCTGCCGTGGTGCCGCTGCCCGGCAAAGCCATGGCGCCGATGCCGGGCAAAGTGGTGGTGGTGCCGAAAATCGGCGAAACCCTGGTCGCCGGCCACGATGACGACGATGAGGAAGAAGAGGGCGATGACGACGGCGAGCACCACGGCGGTAACGGTGGATCGCAAGCCATCGGTTCCCTGGCACTGGTCGATCGCAGCGAGGCCAACCGTAACGCCGACGGCAGCCTGAAAAACCCTGGCTATCCGTTCTGGATCGGCGGCATGGAAAGTTCGGTAGGTCAGCGTCCGCCAACCCCACCGCTGGACATGCTCGACGCCGCCACCGCGCAATCGTTGAAAGCCAGCGGCAAAGCGCTGTGGGCCAACCTCGATCCGAATCAGTCCGGCGGCTGGGACGGCGGCTTGCAGCGTCACACCCTCGACGGGGTGGCGGCCGGAGGCGAGGCGCACACCGTGACCACCTCGCTGGACTTCTCCAAGGAAGTCACCCGCGCCAAACCGATTTACCTGCCCGAAGAGGGCACCGAAGTGGAACAGGCCGCGATGGCGTTCCACGCGAAAAAGGATCACCCAAGCTTTGCCTTGCTGCCCGGCAACCAGATCGTGGCCAAGGCCTTCCGCACCAACGGCGCCTTGCCGATTGCCGGCGCGCCGTACTACGAACCGTGCATGGACGACCGGCAAAAACGCCTGACCAGCAGCGCCGGCACCGGTGAATTCGCCAGCGGCGATCGGCTGGACGGCATGTCCTTCGTCGGCGCCTCGACCTTCACCGCCGACCGGCCACGGATCTACAAGGCCGCCAACATTCAGTTCGACGCGGTCTACAACAAGGTCGGTTATCACTTCCCGCAAGCCCGGATTCTGGCGTTGTGGGAAGACGCCTGGCCGGTGATCACCAAGCAGCGTCCGCCAGAGCCGCTGGTAATGCGCATGAACACCTTCGACTGCGTGCAATACCAGCAAACCAACCTAGTGCCCGCCACCTACGAGATGGACGACTATCAGGTGCGCACGCCGACCGACGTGATCGGCCAGCACATTCACCTGCCGAAATGGGACCTGACGGCCGCCGACGGTTCCTCCAACGGCTGGAACTACGAGGACGGCGTGCTCTCTCCAGGCGCTGTTCAGGAACGCATTCACGCGATCCGCGAATTCAACCAGTGCGAGAGCAGCGACCCGCGCGACGGCACCCAGGCGTGCCCGAAAGCCAAGGCGCATCCGTTCTTCGGCCAGTTCGGGCGCAGTGACTGGATGGGCGCGCGCACGGCCATGCAACGCTGGTTCGTCGACCCGGTGGTCAACGCCAAGGGCGTGGATCGTGGGCTGGGCACCATCTTCACCCACGACCACCTCGGCCCATCGACTCACCAGCAGATCGGACTGTATGCCACGGTGCTGGCGGAACCGGCCGGTTCCACCTGGTTCCACGCCGAAACCGGCGAGCCTCTGTACAGCGGCGCGCGGCAGGACGGCGGGCCGACCTCGTGGCAGGCGGTGATCAATACCGGCGACCTCGACGGCGACGGCAAGAACGACAGCTTCCGTGAGTTCTTCCTCGAATACAGCGACTTCCAGCACGCCTATGAAGCCGGTGTGTACGTGGGCGCCGGCCCCAACGGTGTGCCTAACCCGCAAGCGTTCCCGGCCACCGCCGACAGCTTCCGCTACGCGATCAACCCGCCGGTGCGTAACAACGCCAGCACCCTGCTCGAAGGCGTGCTGGAAGTGCAGGGCGGTCAGGTGCCGGGCTGCCCGAGCCGGCCTTGCCCGCAAGCGATCTCCGTGGATGACCCCGGCATGTTCGTCGTCAACTATCGCAACGAGCCGCTGGCCCTGCGGGTCTACGACCCGAACAAGGTCGGCCCGGACGGCAAGCGCGGCATGCAGGCTGACGGCCTCGGCGGCGATCTGGCGTACGCCATGCAAAGCCGTACCGACCGCGCGATCCCGGCGATGAACCTGGCACCGAACCTGGTGACGGCTGCCACCGGCCCGACTGGCGGCACCACCCTGTTCCCGCCGCACATCAACAAGGGCGGCAGCGAGCCGGGCGACCCGTTCACCCCGATGCTGCGTACCTACACCGGCGACAACGTGCGCCTGCGGGTGCATGCCGGCGGCCACGAGGAAGAGCACAACGTCACCCTGCACGGCGTGAAATGGCTGCAGAGCGGTTCCGGTTTCGGCAACAGCTCCAACTCCGGCTGGCGCGCCTCGCAGATGATCGGCATCTCCGAACAGATGGGCTTCATCGCACCTGTGTCGATGCTCTCCAGCTCTGCGGCGACCACCGGTGACTATCTCTACTCGATGGACGCTTCGATCGAAGGCTACTGGAGCGGGATCTGGGGCGTGATGCGCAACTACACGGCCAAACGCAATGACCTGTTCGCCATCCCCAACAACCCGAGTCCGGCGGGCATGCGCAACACCGTGGCGTTCGAAGGCAGCTGCCCACGGATCAGCGCCAACCCCAACGGCATCGGCACCCGGCCGACGGTGCAGCGCAACTATGAAGTGGTGGCGGCGCTGGCCAACGACATCCTCGGCAACTCGCTGGGCCTGAGCATCGGCGATTCGGCCGGGCTCGGTCAGCATGTCGGCGGGCCGCTGAATCCGGCGGGCGGCACCCTGGTGCTGAACTCGCGCACAGTGAGCATCCCGCAAGTGACCGTGACCGATCCGGAGGACGGCGAGACCATCACCATCGGTGGCCAGAGCGGGCCGCTGCATGATCCGACAGCGATCCTGTACGTGCGCAAATCCGACCTCGATCCGGTCAGCGGCAAGCTCAAACCCGGCATTCCGGTCGAACCGCTGGTGCTGCGCGCAGCGGCCGGGGACTGCATCAATATCACCCTGGAGAACCGTCTGCCGAGCGTGATGCCCGACCTGACCCAGACCGCCGTGATGCAGGGCATCGTCAAGCGCGATCGCAACAGCGGCCTGGGCTCGACCACCTTCAGCAACAACCTGATGCGGCCGTCCAGCCACGTGGGGCTGCACGCCCAACTGCTGGCCTACGACATCACCAAATCCGACGGCACCAACGTCGGCGCCAACCCGGTCCAGACCGTGCCACCACGGTTGGGCAGCAGCGGCGCCTATCCGACCCGTACCTATCAGTACTACGCCGGGCACCTGGAGCGTGAAGGCAAACCAGTCACGCAACTGGGGCGCAGTGTCGACAACATCAACGCCACGGCCGTGGAGTTCGGTGGCCTGAACATCACCCCGGCGGATGTGATCAAGCAACCGCAAAAAGGCCTGGGTGGGGCGATGAGCATCCTGCCGATCGGCGCGACCTGGGTCGACGATGCGCGCAAGGTCAACGCCACGGTCACCGCACCGGGGCAGACGACTTACCGCGACTTCGCGATGGTCTGGCACAAGGCGCTGAACACCCGCTGGGCCAATGGCCGGCCAGTCGAAGGCATCGCTGCCGAGGGCTTCGGTGTACCGACCGATCCGCAGGACAACTCGAGCATGGCGATCAACTACAAGACCGAACCGCTGTGGTATCGCTTCGGCCTCGCCCCGGATGCGCCGTTCGGTCGCGCCGATGGCGCGGGTTACGGCGACATGACCAACGCACACATGGCCTACAGCAATGCGCTGGTGGGGGGCGATCCGCAGACGCCGGTGCTGTATGCCAAACCGGGTCAGCCATTCCGCACGCACATTCTGATGCCGAGCGGCGGCAGTCGCGGCACCACGTTCCAGCTCGACGGACACGTCTGGTCGCTCAACCCGTTCCAGGCCGAGAAGAGCGACACCGGCGGCTACCCAATGGGCACGCCGGGCGTGGGTTCGGTGCGCTTCGGCTACAACCCGATGTCGATGTACATCGGCGCTCACGAAAGCATCCTGCCGGCGGCGCACTTCAGCTTCATGATCCCGAGCGCCGGGGGCAGCAACGCGATACCGGGGGACTACCTGTTCCGCGATTACGGCGCCTATGGCAACACCTCGGGGCTGTGGGGATTGCTGCGGGTGACCAATGAGCCGGAGCCGGCGCCGCCTGCTCAGTAGGTGCCAATGCGCGACCTGTGGGAACCGGTGAACCCGCTCCCACAGGTGGGGACAGGATTTGTAGGGGAGAGCGACATGAACAGGATCATCAACATCATCGGCGTCTGCCTGCTGGCCATGGCCGGCGCGCTGCTCACGCTGAGCGAGATTGCCTTGGCGCAAACCGGCGCCGGGCAGGTGCTGACCCGCGACGGCGTGTCGATCACCTTCGATCTGAAGCCGCTGGCCAGCGACGGCCAGTTGCGTGAGGGCGAGTTTGCCGACGTGCAATTTCGCGTCACCGACGGCGCCTCCGGCCAGCCGTTGTCCGGTGTGGCACCGGGGGCGTGGATCGATCCGCAAGCCGTCGCCGCCGACCAGGCCCAGGGCCGTGACCAGAGCTGCAAGTCGCGGGTCGGCACGTTCCTCAAGTCCAACATCGGCGCGCGGCCGCTGCTCGACCTCAACAGCTATTTCCTGCTGGTGATGAACCGCGATGCCAGTGTTTCGGTGGTTGATCCGTCCGTCTCGGTCGGCGGCATTACCAGCACCCTGGCGCGGATCGAACTCAAGCAATCGCCGATGGACTGGGTCACGCCCAAGGACAACAAAAAGGTCTTCGTGTCGATGCCGACGGCGGGGGAAGTGGCGGTGATCGACAGCGAGCAATTCAAGGTCATCGACTCGGTGGCCGCCGGCAGCCAACCGGTGCGGGTCGCGCTGCAGCCGGACGAGCGCCTGCTGTGGGTTGGCAACAACGCGAGCAAGGCTGAAGAATCCGGGGTCACGGTGATCGACACCCAAAGCCTCAAACCGCTGAAACACCTGACGACCGGGCGCGGCCACCACGAAATCACGTTCAGCAAGGACAGCCGTTTCGCCTTCGTCAGCAACCGCGACGACGGCACCCTCAGCGTCATCGACATCGCCAGCCTGAGCCTGCTGCAACAGGTCAAGACCGGCTCCAGCCCGCTGTCGGTGGCCTACTCGCCGCTGTCCGGCGCGGTGTACGTGGCCGATGGCAAGGACGGCACCGTCACGGTGATCGACAGCAACAGCCGCGCCGTCCGCCGGGTGATCAAGCTGCAACAGGGCCTCGGCCCGATGGGCTTCAGCGCCGACGGCCGTTTTGGCGTGGTGCTGAACACGGTGGAAAACCGCGCCACGGTGATCGACGCGGCCAACGATTCGGCGATCCATGATCTGGAAGTCTCGGCCGAACCCTATCAAGTGGTGTTCACCCAGGCCTATGCCTACGTGCGCGGACTGGCCTCGCCGAAAGTCACCATGATCAACCTGTCTTCGCTGGGCGAAGGGCGTCAGCCGATTACCCAGGGTTTCGAGGCCGGGCCGCAGCCGCCACGGCTGGCCGGGGATCTGCCGCTGGCATCGAGCCTCGCGGTATCGCGCGATGACAACGCGGTGTTCGTGGTCAACCCGGTGGACAACACCACCTATTTCTACGCCGAAGGCATGAACGCGCCGATGTCCGGTTACCCCAATCGGGGGCAAATCGCCCGCGCCGCGCTGGTGATCGACCGCAGCCTGCGCGAAGTCTCGCCGGGGCTCTACAGCGCCCGGGTCAAGCTGCCGGCGGCGGGACGCTTCGACGTGGCGTTCCTGCTCAACCAGCCGAACATCATTCATTGCTTCACCGCCCAGGTGGCGTCCGACGGCGCGCCTGAAAAACATGTGGGGGCGCCCAAAGTCGAGTTCCTGCTGGACAAGACCGCCGTGGCCCTCAACGACCCCTACGTGGTGCGCTTTCGCATCGTCCAGGGCAAACAGAAAATCCAGCGCAGCGGCGTGACCGACGTGCAGTTGCGCTACTTCCTCGCCCCGACTTCCCGGCCCCGCGAAGTGGCCGCACTGGAAGTCGCCGACGGCGTGTACGAAGCACCGGTGACCCTCGACCGCAGCGGCGCCTGGTATCTGCATGTGCGCGCGGCCTCGCTGGGCGCCGGTTTCGACGACAAGACCTTTGCCAGTGTCCGGGTGCTGCCCGGCCAGACTCAGTGACGAGGAAACGACCATGAATCGATTTGCATCCCGTGGCCTGCTGACCCTGTGCCTGTTGGCCGTCGGTATCCAGCAGGCCAGCGCCCACTCGGCGGACGAGCATGCCGGGCACACCGCACCGGCCGCCAACAGCCAGGAGCACGCCCAGGTCAAATTCGCCGACGTGCCGCTGCTCGACCAGAACGGCAAAACCGTGCATCTGGAACAGGATCTGGTGCACAACAAAATCGTGGTCATGAGTTTCATCTACACCAGTTGCACCACGGTCTGCCCGGTGGTCTCGTCGATCATGGGCAAGGTGCAGAAACAGCTCGGTGCCCGGGTCGGCGCGGAAGTGCAACTGGTGTCGATCAGCATCGATCCGCAGCGCGACGACCCGAAACGCTTGCAGGATTACGCCCGCACCTTCCAGAAAGGCCCGGGCTGGAGCTGGCTCACCGGTTCGCCGCAATCGATCAACGCCACCCTCAAGGGCCTCGGCAGTTTCAGCGGCGACTTCAAGAATCATCAGCCGCTGATCCTCGTCGGTGACGGTAACAGTCGCCACTGGACGCGCTATTACGGCTTCACCGATCCGGCACTGCTGGCCAAGGAAGTCGAGAAACTCAGCGGCCTGCGTACCCACGTCAAACACACCGCGATTGCCATGGAGCAACAACCATGAGAACCCTGGACTGGCTCACCCTGACGGTGTGTTTCTGGATTTTCAGCGCCATGGCTTTGGCCCACGAAGGCCATGAACAACCGGCACCGGCAACGGCAAGCGCTGTGGCCGCACCGGCGAAAGGCACCCATGATGCGAAAACCTGGTTCACCGACACGCCGCTGCTGGATCAGAACGGCGACGTCCAGCGTTTCTACAGCGATGCGCTGCACAACCGCGTGGTGCTGCTCAACGTGATTTTCACCAGCTGCAATGACGCCTGCCCGCTGATCACCCGCAAGCTCAAGGAAGTCCGCGAGCTGCTGGGCGACAAGGCCTACGGCATCACCTTCATTTCCCTTACCAGTGATCCGCTGCGCGACACGCCGGCGGTGCTCAAGGCTTACACCTTGAAGCAGGGCGCCGATGACCCTCACTGGCTTTTCCTCACCGGCGACAAGGCGCAGATGGACCTGGTGCTGGGCCGCATCGGCCAGATCGTGCCGACGCCCGAGCAGCACTCGACCCAGTTGATCGTCGGCGATGTGGCCAACAAACGCTGGAGCAAAATCCGTCCCGACGCCCCGGCCGCCGCCATTGCCCAGCGCTTGCAACTGCTGACAATGCCTGTGGCCGGCCGCTGAGTCCGCGCCATGAACCTCGGCCGCGTCCTCGCCCTGATCCTGCTCGCTGGCGTCAGCCTCGGCGCGGCCGCGTTGCCGCTGACCGATGAAGAAAGCGCCGGCAAGCGCCTGTACCGCGAAGGCTTGTCCGCCAGCGGCGAGCCGATCATGGCGCGGGTCGGCGCGGCGGATGTGTTGCTGCCGGCCACCAGCCTGCCGTGTGCCAACTGCCACGGTGCCGACGGCCTCGGCCGGCCCGAGGGAGGGGTGCGTCCGCCGGAACTCAACTGGTCGCGGCTGACCAGCATTCATGGCCAGCAACAGATCAACGGCCGCAACTACCCGGCCTACAGCGACAGCAGTCTGGCGCGGGTGATCCAGCAGGGCCGCGATCCCGGCAACAATCGCCTCGACCCGAGCATGCCGCGCTTCCTGCTGTCGATGAAGGATCAGCGCAACCTCACCGCTTACCTCAAGCGTCTGGCTGATGACCGCGATCCGGGGCTCGATGACCAGACCTTGCACCTGGGCACCTTGCTGCCCAGCCAGGGGCCGCTGGCCGAGGAGGGCGCCACCATCGCGGCAGTGCTCAACGGTAGTGTGGCGCGGATCAATCAGGCCGGCGGCATTCACGGTCGGCAGTTGCGCCTGACCGTGGCCGATCCCGGTCCGGATCGCGCCAGCGCCGAACAGGCCCTGCAACGGCTGATCGAGGAAGAGCAAGTTTTCGCCCTGATCGCGCCGTTGGCCCCGGCGCTGGACAGCGAACTGGCGCCGCGCCTTGAGCAGTCCGGTGTGCCGCTGATCGGGGCCCTGTCGTTGCTCGGCCCGGTGCAGGCCAGCCCGCAGATTTTCGAACCGCTGCCGGGCCTGCGTGAGCAACTGATCGCGCTGGCCGATTACGCCACCGCAAGCTTGCGGGTGCTGCAAGGGCCGACGCTGATTGCCTATCCCGATGACCCGGCCCAGGTGCTGGCGGCGCAGACCCTTGGCCGCTATCTGCAGGAACACGGCTGGGAAAAAGTCCATCTGCAGGCCTACGACCCGGCGGCGGACAGCTTGCCGCTGGGCTCACGCTCGGTGTTTTACCTGGGCAGCGGCGGAGGTTTCAGTCGGCTGGCGGCCGGATTGCAGAATGCCGGGCAGGTGCCGTACCTGTTTGCCGCATCGAGCCAGGTGGCGGGGGATTTGCTGCAAGTGCCGGAGGGTTTTTCCCGGCGGGTGTTTCTGGCGTATCCGTTCGTGCCCAGCGACTGGACCCAGGCCGGGCGCATGGCGCTGACGCTGTTGCGCGAGCATCAAGGCCTCGGCGCCCAGCACGCGGTGCTGCAAGTCGGCGCCTACGCCTCGATGCTGTTGTTCAGCGAAGGCATGAAGCAGGCCGGCCGCGACGCCAGCCGCGAAAAACTGGTGGCGGCGCTCGAAGGCCTGCATGACTTCGACACCGGCCTGACCCCGCGCCTGAGCTTCGGCCCCGGCCGACGATTGGGCCTGAGCGGGGCGCACGTGGTCACCGTTGACTTGCCCGACCAGCGTTTTTATCTGGTCGCTCCCTACAAACCGATTATTGCCACGCCCTGACCGGAGGCCCTGATCATGAAGCTCAAAACCCTGTGTTGGCTGCTGACAGGCTGGTTGTCGGTGGGAATGGCGAACAATGAACCGGTGGCCGCCCGGGTCAACGGCGAGGCGATTTCCGAGTTTCGCCTGGAACGCTTTTTCGCCGAGTACCTGGAGGATCAGGGCCGCGCCGTGGCGAGCATCCGCAACCCCAAGGCCTATAAACAACTGCGTCAGGCCGCGCTGGACACGCTGATCGACAAGGAACTGCTCTGGCAGGAATCGCGCAAGCGCGGGGTGAAAATCGATGAGCAAGCCGTGCGTGAACAGGTCGAACAGACCCGCACCGCCATCGGCGGCACCGACAAATTCCTCCAGCGTTTGCAGGACGCCGGTTTCGACGAGGCTTCGTTCACCGAGTACACCCACCGTGAACTGGCGGCGCAGCGGATGTTTGCCGAGCTGACTAAAGTCCAGGCCCCGGACGAGCAAACGGTGCGGGCGTTTTTTGAGGAGCACCGCGCTGAAATGGGCGCGCCGGAGCAAGTGCAGGCCCGGCACATTCTGATCAAGGTTGCCGGTGATGCCGATGCCGCCACGGTTGAAGCGGCGCGACTACGCTTGATGCAAATGCGTGCAGCTATCGCAGGGGGGCAAACCTTTGCTAGCGTCGCGCAATCGGGATCGGAAGATGTCACCGCCAGCCAGGGCGGGGACCTGGGGTATTTCGCCCGTGGGCAAATGGTGCCGGCCTTCGAAACGGCAGCGTTTGCCCTCAAGCCTGGTGAACTCAGCGAGGCGGTGCGCACACCGTTCGGCTGGCATTTGATTTTTGTCGAGAACCACAGGGAGGCGGCCGATGTCCCAGAGGAGCAAGGGCTGGAAACAGTCAGGGCGTACCTCGCCCGACAGCAACAGACCCAGGCTCGTCGTCAGGTGCTCGCGCAGTTACGGGCAGAGAACAGGATCGAACGAATTGACGACGACTGAAGGTTCCCCCCCAATAGTGGGGAATGGCTTCGATGCCCATTCAGGTGCTTCCCCGTTTCTGGGGAACGGGGTACCGGGACGAGCG
>Ga0207713_1000310_pt1 | contig 55606 bp, 40 predicted proteins | sample KBSS64metaG_FD_184404 | JGI IMG/M metagenome (GOLD analysis project Ga0207713, IMG submission 184404) | Switchgrass rhizosphere microbial communities from Kellogg Biological Station, Michigan, USA - KBS S6-4 metaG (SPAdes) (version 2) | ecosystem: Host-associated > Plants > Roots > Rhizosphere >...
CGGTTATTTTCAGAAGTTTTCAAAATTTCTTTATCAACTTCAACCACTTGCGCTTCGTTCGACTTGGCGTCTCACGTCAGCGGGAGGCGAATTCTACAGCGTTACAATCTGCTGTCAACCACCTTTTCACCGCTGCCGATTCGAACATCCGGACCGAAGCACTTCCTCGCTATCCTGAACATCTAACTCATTGATATTCAAGGAATTTTCTGTTCCGACTGCGCCGGAAGTGGGGCGAATTATAGAGAGATTCAGAGGGGCGTCAAGCACTAATTTAAACTTTTGTTACAGCTGCTGTTTTCCTGGCCTTACGACGAGGGATTCGCCCAGCAATTGCTGGAATTCGGAGCGCCAGAAGAAAGGCCCCTACCCCTGCATAGATAGCCCACTCTTTAAGGTCGGCCCGCGCGATCCACAACATATGTAGCAAGCCAAGCCCCAGAACCACGTAGATCAACTTGTGCAGTTTCTTCCAGCGCGCACCCAACCGGCGCTGGCTGTAGCGATTGGACGTCACCGCCAACGCAAGAAGACAGAGAAAACCCAGGCTGCCCACAATGATGTAAGGGCGCTTGACCAGCTCGACACCCAATTGCGCCCAGTCAAACCCTAAAATGAAGAAGCCATAGGCGAGCATGTGCACAACCACGCTGGCAAAGCACCACAGGCCCAATTGCCTGCGAACGGCGATCCACCCCGCCCAACCGGTCACCCGCTGCAACGGGGTCATCGCCAGGGTGATCAGTAACAGCACCAGCGTGCCCAATCCGAATCGGTCGACCAGCGTCTTGCCGGGATCAGGGCCAAGGTCGAGAATCCATGCCTGATGCAACCAGGCCACCGGCACAGCACAGATGGCCAGGAATACCGCCAGGCGCCACCACAGATATCGCATCAATAATCTTTCCGCAGATCCATACCTGTATAGAGAGCCGCCACCTGCTCCCCATACCCGTTGAACATTTCAGTCTGGCGGATGTTCGGACTGAACAAGCCGCTGGGCAAGCGCCGCTCGTGGGCCTGAGTCCAGCGCGGGTGATCCACCGTCGGGTTCACGTTGGCATAAAAGCCGTACTCGTTCGCCGCGATGCTCTGCCAGGTGGTCTTTGGTTGCTCACTGACCAGGCTGATCCGCACGATGGACTTCACACTCTTGAAGCCGTACTTCCATGGCACCACAAGGCGTAGCGGCGCACCGTTCTGATTCGGCAACGTTCGGCCATACATTCCGACGGCCAGGATGGCCAATGGATTCATCGCTTCGTCCAGACGCAGCCCCTCGACATAGGGCCAGTCAATCAATGCAAAACCTGATCGCTGCCCCGGCATGACCTTGGGGTCCTGCAGGGTTTCGAAACGGATGTACTTCGCCTTGGAGGTCGGCTCGACCTGCTTGAGCAGTTCGGAAATCGGGAAGCCCATCCAGGGAATCACCATCGACCACGCTTCCACACAGCGCAAACGGTAGATGCGCTCTTCCAACTGATAAGGCTTCATGAAGTCTTCGAGCGCATAGCGGCCAGGTTTGGCCACCTCACCATCGATCACGACACTCCAGGGCTCGGTCTTCAGGGAACCTGCATTTTGCGCAGGATCGCCCTTGTCAGTGCCGAACTCATAAAAGTTGTTGTAGTGAGTGGCGTCCTTGAACGGCGTGATGGTCTCGTTCTGGACATTGACCGCCTGCCATTTCGTCGAAGGGAGCTTGTCCTTGAACCAGCCAGGGGCATCTGCCGCTTCGACGCCGTCATATCGCGACGCATCGCCAGCCTGCGCCCAGGAAGGCAACGCGCTGGCAGCGAGTCCGGCCAATGAGGCGCCCAGCACAGCGCGGCGTGAGAGGTAGATGGATTCAGGCGTGACATCCGACTCGTTGCAAGCGGATGCGCAAGGGATCTTGATAAGCATGGCGCCTCCGCAGCCAAGGTGTATGAACCAACCTTATAGACTGCAGAGCGCCCTGTGAAATGAATCTGTGTGGCTATTTACGACGACGCGGGCCCAACAGGTACTGAATCGGCCCCGAAGCTGCGTAGCCGAGGAAGATCAGCAGCAGGACACGCGGCGGATCGCTGAACACCACCGCGAAGACCAGCACTACCACCAGAATAGCCACGAAGGGCACGCGCCCCTTGAGGTCCAGCTCCTTGAAGCTGTTGTACTTGATGTTACTGACCATCAGCATGCCGGCGGCCGCCACTAGCAACGCGACCAGGAAAGCCCACCCCGAACCGTCGATACCGTGGTCACTGAATGCCCACACCGTGCCGGCAATCACACCCGCTGCGGCAGGACTTGCCAGGCCGATGAAATAGCGTTTGTCAGCCGTGCCAACCTGAGTATTGAAGCGGGCCAGGCGCAGTGCAGCCCCTGCCACATAGATGAAGGCGACCATCCAGCCAACCTTGCCAAGGCCACCCAAGGCCCAGCCAAATGCCAGCAACGCAGGTGCCACGCCAAAAGCGACCATGTCGGACAGCGAGTCGTACTCGGCTCCAAACGCGCTTTGCGTATTGGTCATACGGGCCACGCGCCCATCAAGACCATCAAGCACCATGGCGATGAAAATGGCGGCTGCCGCAAACCCGAAGTACTTGCTGGCGCCCACCAGATCACCGGCACTCATCGCACTTTGCGCGCTCATGGAGCTGATGATCGAGTAGAAACCGGCAAACAGGTTGGCGGTGGTGAAGAGGTTCGGCAGCAGATAGATGCCGCGATGACGTACCTTGCGCCCTTCGGCGTCGTGGCCCTCTTCTATATGTTCATCGATCGGTAGCAGGCTTTCGGCGTCAGAGGCCTTGCTCGGCTCGTCGGGACGTTCGCTCATGGACAGTACCTTGCAGCTGGGAATTTTCGATAATGCTCGCGGCGGCTTGGCGCCGGCAAACGATGCAGCTTTATACCAGATGAGCCCCCAGAACGAAAAAACGCGACCCGAGGGCCGCGTTTTTCGTAAACCTGAACGCGCTTTAGAAAAGCTTAGTTCTTGGTTTGGTCAACGATTTTGTTCTTGGCGATCCAAGGCATCATCGAACGCAGTTGCTCGCCGATGATTTCGATGCCATGAGCCTTGTTGTTGCGGCGCTTGGCGGTCATCGATGGGTAGTTGCTTGCGCCTTCGGCGATGAACATCTTCGCGTATTCGCCGTCCTGGATGCGCTTCAGAGCGTTGCGCATGGCCTGACGGGATTCGGCGTTGATGACTTCAGGACCGGTCACGTACTCGCCGTATTCGGCGTTGTTGGAGATCGAGTAGTTCATGTTGGCGATACCGCCTTCGTACATGAGGTCAACGATCAGCTTCAGTTCGTGCAGGCACTCGAAGTAGGCCATTTCTGGCGCGTAGCCAGCTTCAACCAGGGTTTCGAAACCGGCTTTGACCAGCTCGACGGTACCGCCGCACAGTACGGCTTGTTCGCCGAACAGGTCGGTTTCGGTTTCGTCTTTGAAAGTGGTTTCGATGATGCCGGTACGGCCGCCGCCAACGCCCGAAGCGTAGGACAGCGCGACGTTCTTGGCGTTGCCCGAAGCGTCTTGGTAGATAGCGATCAGGTCAGGGATACCGCCGCCTTTGACGAATTCGGTACGTACGGTGTGACCTGGCGCTTTTGGCGCGATCATGATCACGTCCAGGTCAGCGCGTGGCACGACCTGGTTGTAGTGAATCGCGAAGCCGTGGGAGAAGGCCAGGGTGGCGCCCTTCTTGATGTTCGGCTCGATTTCGTTCTTGTACAGCTGGGCCTGGAATTCGTCCGGGGTCAGGATCATGACCAGGTCGGCAGCAGCAACGGCGGAAGCAACGTCAGTCACTTTCAGGCCATGGGCTTCAGCCTTGGCGACAGTAGCCGAACCTTTACGCAGGCCAACGGTGACATCAACGCCGGAGTCTTTCAGGTTGCACGCTTGAGCGTGGCCTTGGGAACCGTAACCGATGATGGCAACTTTCTTGCCCTGGATGATCGAAAGGTCGCAGTCTTTGTCGTAATAAACTTTCATGAAATTCCCCTGTTATCTCGGCCGCAAGGCCATTCGCTAAATGTGTAGGTTAGATGCTCAGCACTTTGTCGCCGCGGGCAATGCCCGTGACGCCGCTGCGTACGGTTTCCAGGATGGCGGTGGTGCCAATGGCCTGAATAAAGCTATCCAGTTTGTCGCTCGTCCCTGTCAGCTGCACGGTGTAGACACTGCTGGAAACATCAACGATCTGGCCGCGGAAAATGTCCGTGGTGCGCTTGATTTCGGCGCGCTGGGCGCCAGTGGCCTTGACCTTGATCAGCATCAGTTCGCGCTCGATGTGAGCACTTTCCGACAGATCGACCAGCTTGACCACTTCAACCAGCTTGTTGAGGTTCTTGGTGATCTGCTCGATCACCTCATCATGGCCGACGGTGGTCAACGTCAGACGCGACAGGGTCGGGTCTTCGGTTGGCGCCACGGTCAGGCTTTCGATGTTGTAGTTACGCTGCGAGAACAGACCGACGACGCGAGAAAGAGCACCTGGTTCGTTTTCCAGCAACAAGGAAATGATGTGCCGCATATTAGGTACGCTCCGTCTTGCTCAGCCACATGTCGCGCATCGCGCCGTCTTTGATCTGCATCGGGTAGACGTGCTCGCTGGCGTCGACCTGAATGTCGATCAGCACCAGGCGGTCCTTCATGGCGAAGGCCTGCTCCATCATCGGTTTCAGATCTTTGAGGTCAGTGATGCGCATGCCGACGTGGCCATAGGCTTCGGCCAGTTTGACGAAGTCAGGCAGCGATTCCATGTACGAGTGGGCATGACGCGAGCCGTAGCTCATGTCCTGCCACTGACGGACCATGCCCAGTACGCCGTTGTTGAGCAGAACGATCTTCACCGGCAGGTTGTGCTGCAGGCAGGTCGACAGTTCCTGGATGTTCATCTGGATACTGCCTTCGCCCGTCACGCAGGCAACGTCGGCATCCGGGAAGCTCAGCTTGACGCCCATGGCCGCCGGAAAACCGAAGCCCATGGTGCCCAGGCCGCCGGAGTTGATCCAGCGGTTCGGCTTGTCGAAACGGTAGTACTGCGCCGCGAACATCTGGTGCTGACCCACGTCAGAGGCGACATAAGCATCGCCCTTGGTGACTTCGCTCAGGGTTTCGATGACGGTCTGAGGCTTGATGACACTGCCATCGCCTTCGTTGTACGGGTACATCTTGCGATCGCCGCGCCACTCTTCGATCTGCTTCCACCAGGTAGCGACCGCCGCCTTGTCAGGGGTCTGGCCGATTTCCTTGAAGGTCGCGACCATTTCGGTCAGCACGCTTTCCACAGGCCCGACGATCGGCACGTCGGCCTTGATGGTCTTGGAAATGGACGCCGGGTCGATGTCGACGTGAATGATCTTGGCACCGGGGCAGAAACGCGAAGCGCCATTGATCACGCGGTCGTCGAAACGGGCACCGACGCACAGGATCACGTCCGAATGGTGCATGGTCATGTTGGCGGTGTAGGCGCCATGCATGCCCAGCATGCCGACGAACTGACGATCAGTGCCAGGGTAGGCACCCAGTCCCATCAGCGTGTTGGTCACCGGAGCGTTGAGCAACCGGGCGAGTTCGGTCAGTTGCGCCGAACCGTGACCCAGGATGACGCCACCACCGGCATAGATGACCGGACGCTTGGCGGCCAGCAGCATTTCCACGGCCTTGCGGATCTGGCCGGAGTGGCCACGAACCGCCGGGCTGTAGGAACGCAGCTTGGCTTTCTTCGGATAGATGTATTCGAACTTTTCGGCCGGGTTGGTCATATCTTTCGGGATATCGACAACAACCGGACCAGGACGGCCGGACTCTGCCAGGTAGAAGGCCTTTTTCAGGACTTCAGGGATTTCCGATGCGTGCTTGACCATGAAGCTGTGCTTCACGATCGGACGCGAGATCCCGATCATGTCGGTTTCCTGGAACGCATCGGTACCGACCATGAAGCTCGGGACCTGGGCGGTCAGGACGACCATCGGAATGGAGTCCATGTACGCGGTAGCGATACCGGTAATGACGTTGGTCGCGCCGGGACCCGAAGTCACCAGAACGACACCGGCCTTGCCGGTCGCACGCGCATAGCCGTCGGCCATGTGGGTGGCAGCCTGCTCATGACGGACAAGAATATGTTGAACAGTTGTTTCTTTGAAAAGCGCGTCGTAGATATGCAATGCGGCACCACCTGGGTACCCATAGATATACTTGACGCCTTCGTCGCGCAAAAAGCGGACGATCATTTCCCCGCCAGATAAAAGCTCCACGTTGTCCACCTCTAAAACGCCAGAAAACCGTCCGCTCCAAGCGGGACGGGTCTAATAGGTTTACTGCCAAGCAGAGCATGAGCGACGGTGGTCGCCGACTACGTCAGCACTGACTGAGCAAGTATTGGGAGTCTCCCCATTAATGTTTCGGGGTCTTCCCACCCAGCGCGAGGTAACGCGTTGCGGGTGTAACAGGTCGGCGCGGGTGTGCGCCTCATGATCTGCCGAGACGGTCTGCTTCTGGCAGTCCCTCTACAGCGGACTTTGGATTGTTCTGATTCAACCCTCTCAAGTCAAGTCATCGATGCGCTTTCTTCACCCATGTCGGACGAAAAAGCACCGAATGAGGTCGCGACGGCATGCTTGTGATAGGTTGCACCTGTACAGCAAACGAAGTTAAGGAAGCAGTATGCGCTGGATGATGCTTGCCGCCACGCTGACGCTGGCTACAGGTTCGGCCGCCATTCAGGCCGCCCAGATCTACAAGTGGGTCGACGCTCAGGGGATCACTCACTTCGATGCCCAGCCGCCTGCCGGACAATCGGCGCAGGAAATCGACGTGCAAAAGCCAGTCACGCCGACCCAGCCCCCGCCCGCCCCCGCCAAACCTTCCGAGGACCCGGCACAACAGGCCGTGGACGCGAAGGTGAAAAGGCAACTGGCGGCGCAGGAGGTCAAGCGCAAGGAGTACTGCGAGACTCAGCGCACCAACCTTGCGCAGTTGCAGAACAACCCACGGGTTCGGGAAGAGGTGAACGGAGAGTTCAAGCGTTTCACGGAAGAGGAACGCCAGGCGCGCATCGCCGAGGTCAAGAAATCCATCGACGATACGTGCAACTGACCTTCAGACCGACTCGGTAATCAGCCGGTCGAATTGCGCCAGCAGTTCCTGCAGGCGGCGGGTTTGCGCGGCGCGGTCGACGTAGACCATCTGTGCCATCTCCAGAATGCCCGATGCGTTGGGCAAGTCCAGATCCTGCTCCAGGATGGTCTTCATCCGGGGCAGGAATATCCATTGCAGCCACTGATCGAAATCCAGCGTATCGACGCAGAATGGCTCGCGACTCGCCAGGCTTTCATCGCTGGGAGGCACCTCTTTCCACCAGCCCAGCGTACGCAGCTCACGCTCGATCAGAAGCAGTTGATCGGCAATCTGGGGAAACCGTTTATCCATTGGCCTTCTGCCGAGCCAGCGCAGCACCGGCCGCATCACCCTGTTTCTCGCGCGCCTGGGCGATCAGGCCCCACAGGCTTGCCTGCAGGCTGGCACGACCATTGGCGTAGGTCAGGCCGCGACGGGCCAGTTGCTCGGCCTGTGGCGCATCGCCCTGGGCCAGGCGCACCTGCGCCAGCTTGTACAGCACTTGAGGCTCGCGTGGAGCGACACGCTGTGCGCGCTCAAGACTCGACGACGCACCGTTGAGATCACCCGTGCTCTGCTGTTGCTGAGCGGTGGTCAGCAGCGCCAGCACAGGGCCATCGAGCTGCTCATCGGCCGACAGACCGCCACTGGACGCCGACGGAATGCCGGTCGGCGCCGAAGATGGCATGTTGTAGGTGCTACCGGTTGCCGCTGGCGGCGTGTAGGTGTTGTTGACTGGCGCCTGATTGACCGGCGCCGTGCTGATCGGTGCCTGCGAGGTACTGATCGGCGGGGTAAACGTCGAGATAGGCGCGGCACTGGCGTTGGCGCCGCCTGGCACCATGACTGTTACGCCGGAGTCTTCCTGAATCGACTGAGCCTGGGCAGGCGTCTGGGCCTGCACCGGCGCCCGGTAGGTGTTGCTGCGATTGGCCGAGACCCGCTCACCGTTGGAGACGCGGGAACCAGAATCCACCACTGGAATGTTGCTGCGCGTTTGCGACGCACAGCCATTGAGCAAAGCCAGAGCCGCTAAAGACGGAATCAACCACTTGTTCACTTCACACCCTCTTCGCTTAATTCAACCAGCCCTTGACCCAGTCCATGACCGACTCGGCAGGCGCTGTCGGCCCGCCGCACGTTGGCCCGGGTTGTGGCTCACTGCCGCGAATATACGGCATCTGCACGGCATTCGGGCAGCTGGCATCGGTGCCCTGCCCTGTTGATGCATTGACCCACGCCTGCACTACATTATCGGGCATGGCCATGTCCAGCGGCAGTGGGTCGGCTTTCTTCATGAAACTGGTCCAGATCTGCAACGAACCGGTAGCGCCGGTAAATGGCGTTTTGCCGTTGTCGTCGCGGCCCATCCAGACAACCGCCAGCAGATCCTGGCTGAAACCTGCGAACCAGCTGTCACGGGAATCGTTGGTGGTACCCGATTTACCCGCCAGATTCAGCGAGCCTGGCAATACGTTGTACACCGATTTGCCAGTACCTTCGCGCATCACGCGCTGCATGGCGTTCTGCAACAGATAGATGGAGCCCGGATCGAAGCGCTGCTGGATCTGGAACGGATAACGCTTGAGCGGCTCGCCCTCGGCGGTCAGCACACTGCGGATCCCGCGCAACGGCGTATTGAACCCGCCACTGGCGATGGTCTGGTACATGGTCGCCACTTCAATCGGGGTCAAGGCGCCGGCACCCAGCAACATCGACGGGAACGCTGGCCAGTCGCGGGTCACGCCCAGTTTGGTCAGGGTCTTGAAGACATTCGGCACGCCCAGGTCCAGCCCCAGCTTGGCACTGGACAGGTTGTAGGAATGCGCCAGGCCCTGATACAGGAAAATGTTGCCATGGGCCTTGTGATCGAAGTTCTGCGGTTTCCAGATCTGACCATCGGCGCCTTTGACCTGGAACGGCTCGTCCGGCACCCAGCTAGTCAGCGTGTATTGCTGCGGACGCTCGAGGGCGGTCAGGTAAATGGCCGGCTTGACCAGGGAGCCGATCGGCCGCACGGCATCGAGCGCGCGGTTGAAGCCGGCGAAACCTGCCTGACGGCTGCCGATCAGCGCTTGCACCTCACCGGTCTCCGGGTTGGTCACGACCATCGCCGTTTCCATCTCGTCGGAGCCCTTGCGACCGGCCATCTTCGCAAAGCTTTCACGCACCGCTGCTTCGGACTTCATCTGCAGGATCGGGTCGAAGCTGGTGAAGATGCGCAGGCCTTCTTCGGTCAAGTCTTCGTCGCGGTAGTCCTGACGCAACTGGCGTTTGACCAGGTCCAGGAAGTCGGGGAAGGAGCTGTCGGCCAGCGAGCCTGTCTTGGTCACGCCCAGTGGCATTTTCTTCGCGGCGGCCACCGCTTCCGCTGTGGCTACGCCCTGCTGCTCAAGCAGATCGAGCACCAGGTTGCGACGTTCGAGGGCACGCTCCGGGTTGCGACGCGGGTTGTAATAGGACGGCCCCTTGACCAGCCCCACCAGCAACGCCACCTGATGCAGCTTCAGTTCCGACAGCGGCTGGCTGAAGAAATACTGACTGGCCAGGCCAAAACCGTGCACCGCACGCTGACCATCCTGGCCGACGAACACCTCGTTGAGGTACGCCTCGAGGATTTCCTGCTTGCTGTAATGGATCTCCAGCAGCACCGCCATCATGGCTTCGGTCAGTTTGCGCGTGAGGCTGCGCTCGTTGGTCAGGTAGAAGTTCTTGACCAGCTGTTGCGTCAGCGTCGAGCCGCCCTGACGCATCTGGCCCGCCGAAGCGTTGACCCAGAACGCACGGGCAATCGACTTGGGCGATACGCCGAAGTGATGGTAGAAGTCGCGGTCTTCGACGGTGACCAGGGTGTCGAGCAGGTACGGCGGCGCCTGATCGAGCTTGATAAGGATGCGGTCTTCGAGGTTCTTCGGGTAAAGGCCGCCGATCATCAGCGGCTCAAGCCGTGCTACCGCGAGTTTCGAGCCGTTGGCGGCGGTCAGGTCGGCCACGTAGTCGCCGGAAAAACGCACATGGATCTGCTGCGCAGGGTCCGCGCCTTCATAAAACTGAAAGCCGCGTGTATTCAGATCGACGTTGTTGCCGTTCACCGCAGCGGCGCCCGGGCCGTTGGCGACGCTTTCACGGCGATAGCCCAGGGCGTCGAGTTCGATCAGGAAGTCGTCGCGCGACAGCTTCTGGCCGACGAACAGCTCCAGCGGCCGCGCATACACCTTGGCCGGAATGGTCCAGCGCTTGCCGGAAAATTTCTCCTGGACGATGGAATCCAGGTAAACGGCGAAGCAGGCCAGGATGACCAGCCCCACGAGACTGAGTTTCAGGGCCCAGCCCAACAGGCTGCGAAGGCGGCTGTTGGCGGGTTTGGGGGATTTTTTCGAGGTACGGGATCGAGTCATGGCGGCGGATTATACGCACTTTCAAAGTCATCGGCAGAGCGCCCTCGCAGCGGTTTGCAGCGCGGCGCCGAGCGGCCATAATGGCGACCTATAGACACTCAAAATATCGACTTGTTACTTTCAAGGACCGTCCGTGAGCCAGACCCTGATTACAGCTCTGCAAAACCCTGCCCTGTTCCCCCATCCCGTGGAGCAGTTCCAGGTCATCGAGACCCATATTTCCTGGGTTTTGCTCACCGGCCCTTATGTTTACAAGATCAAGAAGCCGATGAACTTCGGCTTTCTGGATTTCACCACCCTGCAGGCCCGCGCGCACTTCTGCCAGCAGGAGCTGATCCTCAATCAGCGCCTGACCGAGAATTTGTATCTTGAAGTGTTGCCGGTCACCGGCACCGCCGAAGCACCTCAACTGGGTGGCAGCGGCGAAGCCATCGAATACGTGCTCAAGATGCGTCAGTTCCCACAGGACGGCCTGCTCAGCACCTTGCAAGCCAAGGGCGAGTTGACCACCACGCACATCGACGACATGGCGCGGCAGATCGCCGAATTCCACCTGAGCGCTCCACGAGTCCTGGCCGAGAACGTGCTGGGCTCGCCGGAAAGCGTGATGGCGCCCGTCACTCAGAATTTCGAACAGATTCTGCCATTCCTCAGCGAAAAATCTGACCTGATCCAGCTGGAAGCACTCGAAGCCTGGGCCAATGCCAGCTTCGAACGGCTCAAGCCCCTGCTGGCACAGCGCAAGGCCGATGGCTTCATCCGTGAATGCCACGGCGACATCCATCTGGGCAACATCACCCTGATCGACGGCAAAGTGGTGATCTTCGACTGCATCGAGTTCAACGAACCGTTCCGCATGACCGACGTCTATGCCGACATCGGCTTCCTGGCCATGGACCTTGAAGACCGCGGCCTCAAGAGCCTGTCGCGGCGCCTGGTCAGTCAATACCTGGAGCGCACCGGCGATTATGCAGGCCTGGAGCTGCTGAATTTCTACAAGGCCTACCGCGCTCTGGTACGCGCCAAGGTCGCGCTGTTCAGCCTGCAACCGGATACCGATAACATCCAGCGCGCCGCCACCCTGCGCCAGTACCGCAACTACGCCAACCTGGCCGAAAGCTACAGCGCCATTCCTTCCAGCTTCCTGGCCATCACCCACGGTGTTTCCGCTGTTGGCAAAAGCCACGTGGCCATGCGCTTGGTCGAAGCGCTTGGCGCCATTCGCCTGCGCTCGGATGTGGAACGCAAGCGCCTGTTCGGTGACAGCAAGGACCTCTACGCGGCCGATGTCAGCGCGCAGACCTACAAGCGCCTGAATGAGCTGGCAGCGGTGGTTCTGCACGCCGGGCTGCCAGTGGTCATCGACGCCACCTACCTCAAGCACGAACAGCGTCTGGCAACGGCGCAAGTGGCCGAAGCGACAGGCGCCCCGTTCCTGATTCTCGATTGCGCCGCCCCCAAGGCTGTGATCGAAAGCTGGTTGACCCAGCGTCAGACAGCGAACGAGGACCCTTCCGACGCGACCATCGAAGTCATCGAAGCCCAACTGGCCAACCGCGAACCGCTGACCGCAGACGAAACGCTGCGCAGCCGTCATGTCGAGACCCATATCAGCGGCGATCTCGACAAGTTGGTCACTGACATCCGTCAGTACCTGCCAGGTCTGTAATTTCTCTTACCGGACCAATCATCGAGACGTGAAGCATGCCTCTTCCCGGCTCGATGATAGTGGCATTATAATGGCGTCAGAATTCCAACAAGGTGACGCCAAGATGACCCAGCCCAAGCAGCTCGACTCACCGCTCTTCGCCTTGCTGCGAAAAGATGACGTGAATGCCTTTAATCTCCAGCGACCAAAGAACGGCCCTATTGATCTGGCAGGCGGAGACTTCCGTGGGCTGGATCTGCGGGAACTGAACGCTGACGACGTCGACTTCACCGATGCCTACTTTCGCTCGGCGGATTTGCGCGGTGTCGACTTCCGGGCAGCCTCGCTGGAAGGCGCGAGCATTGCACATGCGCAGATTTCAGGCGCCTACTTCCCTGCCGATCTGAGCGCCGATGAAATTCTGATGTCGGTCAATTTCGGCACTCGCCTGCGTTACCGCACACGATAACGCCTGCGCGCAGCACAACTGTGCCCCCAGCCCTGCATGCACGGACATGCCGGGCCCGAGCCGTCCGGCGCCTTTTTCCTCGCACACGCTACCGTCCGGCGCCTGCCCACGTCACTTCGCCCAGCCCTCCTCGCACCCAACTACACTCATTCAATGGCTTGCGCCCGTAGTTTGTCCAAGTCTTGGGAGGTCACTACATACGGAGCAACACGCAGCAAGGAGGCGTCATGATGGAAGACGAACTGCTATCAATGAGAAACCTGGGCAAGACATCCGCCCAATGGCTACATGCATCCGGCATTCACAGTGCCGCCGACCTGCGTCGCATCGGCGCCATCCAAGCCTACCGCGCAGTCAGGACCAGGGGTTTTCGTACGTCCAAGGTTTTGCTGTACGCCATCGAAGGCGCATTGCTCGACCGGCACTGGTATGACTTATCCACGGAGCTCAAGGATTCGCTGAATAGACAGCTCATCAAGCTCGATCTGGAGGCGCCGGAATGCGGCAGAACCGGATTTGGAAAATAGTTTGAGATTGCCTGTTGACTTACAAATGAGAATCACTATGATTATCACATCCGGTCGCGAGACTGGCTGGTAACCTGAAAGGCTCCTTGGTTCGGACTCTCAGATTATCTCCTCATCAGGCTAATCACGGTTTTTGACCCGGCTTTTTGCCGGGTCTTTTTTTGCCCGCGATTTCTCACCTGAGATCAGGGGCACACCCCCAAGCGCATCAAGGCATCATCCAGCAAACTTGAAGCACCCAGACGCATTCTCTCAGGCTCGAGCCATTGCGGTCCGAAACGGTTGCTGGCCATGTCAATGTAGGTTTTGGCCTGCTCAAGGGTCCGAACATTTCCCGGCGCCTTGATGCCCACCAGGTAACTGCGCTCGGAGATGGCCTCCAGCAGGATGCGCACCGCCTGGGATGTCGCGCCTTCGACCTGCCGGCCCGTACCGGGCTTGAGGAACGACGCCCCTTCCGAGATCGCGGTCCGACAGACTCCGTGGATGATCTGCGGATCACCCAACACCCCGGTTTCAAGACTCACGGTCAATTGCCCGCGGCTGCCGCACTTGGCCTTGCACGCCGCGATCATCCTCGCACCCATCAGCCTGTCGCCCATCAGATGGGCGTTGAAGGGATAGACCAGATCAATCTCGTCTGCCCCCATCAGCATGGCGGCGTGGGTCTCGGACTCGACGGTGGAAATCGGCGCGCGGCCGTTGGGGAAGTTCACCGCGGCGACGACTTTCACCTCCCGTGCCTGCAAGGTATCGAGCGTGCGCCGCGCAATCCCGGCGAACTTGGGCAGTACGCAAACCGCCGCCACATTGCCAAGCGGTGTGAGCGCCCTATGGCACAGCGCGACGATACGCTCTGGCGTGTCGTCAGTGTTGAGCGAGGTCAACTCCATCAGCCTGATAGCCGCCTGCGCCACTGCTTCATCGCCCTCTTCCAGTCTGTTCATTTCGCTCTCCTGCGTTTTGGGGGAGCGACGATAATCCAGCGGGAGGGTCAGCGGACGGCCGTAGGAACGCTAAAGAACGTACCTACGCAACTATCAGAAAGGTCTTAAGGACATTGCCTTCAAGAAAACGTAAATGCTCAGCGGGAAGGCGGTCGCATCTGGGCGCAGTAGTCCTGGTCGGGCAGCGCAGCGGTGAACCAGACGTAGTCGGCGCTACCCGGATGAACCTCACTGCCGACCTGGGCTAGCAAGAGCACCACAGGATGCTCCTCGCTGCCCAGATCGGCCATGTGCAGCGGGATGCCGAGGTCCTTGCGTACGTGATAGCTGCCGGCGAACAGCAGCGCCGGGGCAGGCGCGTCCATCACACGTTGCGCCATGCGTCTGTCGCGCTGCTGTTGCACCGCGAGCATGGCGGGCAAGGCGTCCTCCGGCAACATGCCGCAATGGGATTGGCGCACCTGGGCAAGCAAAGTGCTGCGCACAGAGTCGGTTGTGGAATGAGTGCCGCTCAACACAGGCCGCTGATGGTAGATCGCACCGACTTCCACTGGCGCCAGGTTGGCAGCGAGCACGGGATAAGGTTGCATCAAGGCGAAGCGCATCACGGGGCCGTAAAGCGCCCAATCCCAGCCTTTTTGCCAGCCGAGGGCCGCAGGCAGATCCGCAGGCGACTGCCCCTGACGTAGGTCGCGCTGTACGGCGTCCACACGCCCTTGCTGGTCCGGGGCAAGCATTTCCAGCAGAAGACTGCCTTGCGGACGCTGGTCGCCAAGGGCTTGCAGCAACCACAACTGCAGCGCGTGATGATCGGGGTTGTCGTGCTGCTCACCAACCAGCACCCGCGTGGCGCCGGCCAGTCTAAGGACCAGCTGTTGCGGCGTCAGCGCCTGCCCGTTGTTCAGATCCCGAATCACACCCAACTCCGCATGCTCGCGCCCCTCGGGGCTCTGCCAGGAAGGTAGGGCTGGTAACGTTGGCGAGGACTGGCATGCGCTCACCAAGGACAGCACCAGCAGCAACAGGTAACGACGCACAGGACCTCCTTGTTCCACGCACCTGCGCGCGAGTCAGCGCGCAATAATCAACGGATGTCCCCGTTCCGGATGAGGCTGCACCAAAACCTCCAACCCAAAGACGCTCTTGAGTGCATCGGGCACCAGCACCGCCTCGGGTGTGCCCAGCGCATACGGGCGACCTGCCTGGAGCAACATCAGGCGGTCGCAGTAACGCGCCGCCAGGTTGAGATCATGCAGGATCACCATCACCGCACCGCCGCGATTGGCAAACTCACGCACGGCCTGCAACGTCGTATGTTGATGCAGCGGGTCGAGCATTGACGTCGGCTCGTCCAGCAGCAATGTCTGCCCTCCCTCTCCCGGCCACAACTGCGTCAGCACCCTGGCCAGATGCACCCGCTGGCGCTCACCGCCGGACAGCGCCAGGTAACTGCGATCCTGCAAGTGCGCGGCATCGGCCGCCCGCAGCGCTTGTTCGATGATTTCACCATCGCGTCGCTGGCCGCTGTCGTGAGGCAGGCGCCCCATCGCCACGACGTCCCGCACGCTGAAGGCAAAACTCAAGGTCGATGTCTGCGGTAATACCGCCAGACGCTGCGCCCGTTGCTGGCCGGACCAGTGCGCCAGCGGTTGCTCGTCGAGCCAGACCTGCCCGTGGGTGGCTTTCAACTCCCCACACAATGCGCCCAGCAGCGTGCTCTTGCCAGCACCGTTTGACCCCAATACCCCGAGCATCTGGCCGGGATGCAGGGTCAGGTCGACATCGGCGAGCACCGGCTTGCCATCGCGATGTACAAACAGATTCTCGACCTTCAACATCACGTACGTCCCCGCACCAGCATGAACAGGAAAACCGGAGCACCGATAAACGCAGTGACAATACCGATGGGAAGTTCGGCGGGCGCCAGCACCAGGCGCGCGAACACGTCGGCAAACAGCAACAGGCTCGCGCCAGCAAGTGCCGAGGCCGGCAACAGTACGCGGTGATCGGGGCCGACGATCAGGCGAACCAGATGCGGCACGATCAAGCCGACGAAACCGATCAGCCCCGCCGCCGCCACTGCCGCGCCCACGCCCAGGGCGATACACACCACCAGCTCGCGCTTGAGCCGCTCCACTTCGATCCCCAAGTGACGCGCTTCGGATTCCCCCAGCAACAGCGCATTCAACGCCTTGGCCCGTTTGGGCAGCCAGAAGATCACCGCCGCGCACACCAGCAGCAGTGGCCAGAGCCTTGCGTAGCTGGCGCCGTTGAGCGTGCCCAGGTTCCAGAACGTCAGGGTACGCAACGCCGCGTCGTCGGCCAGGTAGGAGAACAAACCGATGATAGAACCCGCCAGCGCAGTCATCGCCACCCCGGCCAGCAGCATGATACCGACGCTGGTCTGCCCTCCACGGCGCCCCAGGCGATACACGATCCCGGTCACCGTCAGGCCACCGGCAAAGGCAAAAATCGACAATAGATAGGGGGCAAATGCTTCGGGCAGGCCACCCAGGGACGCACCCGTGACAATCGCGATCGCAGCACCCAGCGCTGCACCGCTGGAAACGCCGACCAGCCCCGGATCGGCCAGAGGATTGCGAAACAGGCCCTGCATCGCCACACCGGACAGCGCCAGAACGGCGCCCACCGCAAGGCCGAGCAACGTTCGTGGCACGCGAATCTGTCCGAGAATCAGTTCGGCCTGTTGCAGGTTATCTCCAGATACCGGCACGCCAAGCAGCCGCAAGCCCGCGCGCAGGGTGTCCATCAACGGCAGGCTGACCGGTCCCAGCGCCAAAGACAGCCAGACCGCCAGCACGCAGGCCAGGGTCAGCAATCCGAACAGCTTGCCCGGCTTGAGCATGACCCTCATTGAGCAGGTATCACCTTGGCGTTGAGCGATGAGTCAGCGGGGTAGAAGGCCCTGGAAAGCGCCTTCATCACCTCGGGCAGCCTTGGGCCCAGACCACCGACCAGCAGTGTCGGGTCAACTTCCAGCACGCGCTTGTTGCGCAGGGCCTGGGTAGCGGCCAGCAGCGGGTTTTCGCGCATCAAGGCGTCGCGGGAGGAGGCACCGTTCTGCGCACGGTCGGTGAAGACCAACACCTCAGGATTCAGCCCCGCCATCGCCTCGGCAGAAAAAATCTTGTAACCATTATGGGTCGCCAGATTGCGGCCACCGGCCTGTTTGATCAGCCAGTCCCCCACCGTCCCGGCACCGGCGACCATCGGCGCCGCACCCGCATGGCTGACCAGCAACAGAACGCCCGGTGGCGCCTGGTGCTGTTGTGCGCGGGCTACCCAGTCATGCTGGCTGTCCAACTGGCGCACATACTGTTCGGCCACCTGACGCGCCTGATCTTCGTCACCCAGCAGTTTGCCGAGTTTTTGCAGATTGCCCTGCAACGCGCCCACCTCGGCGGCTGCGGAAAACACTTCGACCTTCACACCGGCAGCGCGCAGTTGTTCGAGCACAGGTGGCGGACCCATTTCTTCGGTGCCAATCAGAACATTCGGACGCAGGCTCAAGATGCCTTCCGACGACAACTGCCGCTGGTAGCCGATGCTGGGCAAGGCCTTGATGGATTCAGGGTGCTGGCTGGTGGTGTCGATGCCAACCAGATGCGATTGCCCGCCGAGGGTCACGACCCACTCGGTCAGCGCGCCGCCGGCACTGACCCAGCGCTGGGGCTGCTGCGAATCGGCCAGTGCCAGATGAGTGATGAGAAACCCGGTCAGAATGGCAGTCAGCCTGGCAACGAAGCGCATGGGGGAAAGTCCTTTAAAGGGAGGGAACACGGCAGCTCACGTCGTGACAGGGCAGGCCCGAGGACCGACGGAATCGACGCGCCGTTTACAGAGCTGTCAGACTAGGCGGCTCCCGACAGCCGGGCAATTTGATAATTATTTGCATTTGCGCGTCAAGCGCGAAGGAGTTTCAACTGAAGTACATGTGTAACAGCGTTGATCTGGCTGAGGGCAAAAGCCGGGGTTTCGATATCGACGGTGTACGGTTGCTTGCAGTACGCCGTGGCGGGCAGGTTTACGTGTACGAAAACCAGTGCCCGCATCGCCGCGTTCCCCTGGAATGGCAGCCGGACCAGTTCCTTGATGACAGTGCCAGCCTGATCCAGTGCGCAACCCATGGCGCGCTGTTTCTCATCGAAAACGGAGAATGCATCGCCGGGCCATGCGAAGGTAAACACCTGAACGTGATCGCCGCGAACGAAGACGCTCAGGGCATCTGGATCAATCTGCCAGCGCGGGCTTGAGCTGATGGAGATGGACCTCCAGTCGGCGATCAACCCGCACCTCTTCGGGCGTCAGCTGAACGCCATAGGCGAGGACCTGCACGCCTGCGGCAACTGCCTCCCTCAGTGCCGCCGCATAAGCGGGGTCTATTTCCTCGGCCGGTCGCACCGCTTCGATGCCGGTGATGTTCACGCAATAGAGCAGCACGGCGCGCACACCTTCGCGAGCCAGGGCCGCCAGCTCGCGCAGGTGCTTGGCGCCGCGCTGGGTAACGGCGTCGGGGAAGGCCGCGACCGCACTGTCGTCAAAGCCCAGGGTGACGCTCTTGACCTCAAGAAACAGCGAGCCGTCCGGATAATCCAGGCGAAAATCCACCCGGCTGTTTTCCTGTCCATAAGCCACTTCACGCTTCAAACCTGTAAAGCCGTTCAGTTCGGTGATAACACCCGCCAGCAGCGCCTCTTCCACCAGCTTGTTGGCCCGCCCGGTGTTGACGCAGGCCAGGCGCCCTTGCGGGGTTTCGCTGATTTCCCACGTCCCGGGCAGCTTGCGCTTGGGGTCGTTGGAGCGGCTGAACCAGACCTTGCCCCCCGGCATCATGCAGTTGAACATGGAGCCGGTATTGGGGCAGTGGATGGTCAAACGCTCACCGCTGGCGGTTTCGATGTCTGCCAGAAAGCGTTTGTAGCGTTGCAGCAGGCGCGCTTCTTCGAGTCCGGGAGAAAAACGCATCAGCCTTGCCAACTCCGCAGCCCACGCCCGATCCTTTCGACCGCCTCTTGCAGGCGCGGCAGGCTCTGGGTGTAGGCGAACCGCACATGATGGCCCGCCTGATGGCGTCCGAAATCCAGGCCGGGCGTGAACGCGACGTGCTCGGTTTCCAGAAAATGCCGACAGAACGCGAATGCATCGCCGCCGAACGCGCTGATATCTGCATAAAGATAGAAAGCGCCTTCCGGCTCCACTGCAATGTTGAAGCCCAACTCGCGCAAGGCGGGCAGCAGGAAGTCCCGACGTTTGCCAAATTCGGCCCGGCGTTGCTCGAGGATTTCCAGGGTCTGCGGCTCGAAGCAGGCCAGCGCCGCGCTCTGCGCCATGCTAGGCGCGCTGATGTAGAGGTTCTGCGCCAGCTTTTCCAGATCACCGATCGCAGCTTGAGGCGCAACCAGCCAGCCAAGGCGCCAGCCGGTCATCCCGAAATACTTTGAAAAGCTATTTAGTACGAACGCATCGTTATCCACTTCCAGCACGCTGGCCGCATCCATGCCGTACGTCAGCCCGTGGTAGATCTCGTCCACCACCAGATGCCCGTGGCGCTCCTTGAGCGAGGCAGACAGCGCAGCCAGCTCATCACGGTGCAACAAGGTGCCGGTTGGATTGGCCGGGGACGCGACCAGCGCGCCGACACTGTCCTGATCCCAATGCCGGGCCACCAGATCCGGGGTCAACTGATAGCGCACATCAGGTCCTACCGGCACCAGTTGCGCCGCCCCTTCCACCAAGCGCAGGAAATGCCGGTTGCAAGGGTAGCCAGGATCGGCCAGCAGCCAGTGCTTGCCGGGATCGACCAAGAGGCTTGCCGCCAGCAGCAAGGCCCCGGAGCCGCCGGGCGTGATCAGGATCCGCTCGGGATCGATGTCCACGCCATAGCGCTGGGCGTAAAACCCGGAAATCGCCTGGCGCAGTTCCGGCAGTCCGCGCGCTGCCGTGTAACGGGTTTTCCCGGCTGCCAGTGCGGCCTGGCCCGCCTTGATGATAGGTTCGGCGGTTGTGAAGTCCGGCTCGCCGATCTCCAGATGGATGACATCGTGCCCCGCCGCCTGCAATTCATTGGCACGGGCCAGCAGCGCCATGACATGAAAGGGTTCGATGGCGCGGCTGCGCGCACTGTAGGGCTGGGGCATGGGCCTTCCTTTAACTGGCAGGTGTCGAAAACAATCCCTAGATTCTACCCAACCGCCTGCGCCGCTACAGGATTATCGGAGAAGACTCGCCTCAACGCTGCCGATGATCCGCAAAAACCGGTGTAGTTGCACAAGGGGGCTAGACTGATGGCACTGCAAAATAATATAAAACCCGGCGCTTTGGCCGTGGTCATACATCACGGGCGCGTTGTAGAGCCATGCTCGACAACCGGGAGTAGCGCGCTCCGATTCGATCTGGTAAGTTCGCCCGCTTGCAGCCGCAGGGCCGGCAGGCGTCGGCGATGGATCTTTACCCTGCGCAATGGCTTAGAAGAGTGAGAGGCTGTCCGTTCATGCCCACCGAAGAAAAGCAAAAAAGCAACCAAACGATTAGCGGTTTCGAACCTTACGTCACGACGAAGGACGAGGAATACATGGGCAAGCCCATGCGCGCTCACTTCGTGAAGATCCTGAACAAGTGGAAACAGGACTTGATGCAGGAAGTCGACCGCACCGTTGATCATATGAAGGACGAAGCGGCCAACTTCCCTGACCCTGCTGACCGTGCAAGTCAGGAAGAGGAATTCGCCCTTGAACTGCGTGCTCGTGATCGTGAGCGCAAGTTGATCAAGAAGATCGACAAGACGCTGCAACTGATCGAAGACGAAGAGTACGGCTGGTGCGAGTCCTGCGGCATCGAGATCGGCCTGCGCCGTCTGGAAGCCCGTCCGACCGCCGACCTGTGCATCGACTGCAAGACGCTGGCTGAAATCAAGGAAAAGCAGATCGGTAAATGATCCTGCTTTCCTGTAAGACAAAAGACGCTCCGGCGTCTTTTGTTGTTTCTGGAGCGAGGTGATCCCCCCGTAGCAGTCCGGCTTGCCGGCGGTGGCGATCCTGAGGGCGCTGACGCCGGCAAGCCGGACTGCTACGGGGTTTGTGGCATGCCCGGACTCTGGATTTCCCTCGAAACCGTAGCAGCACGGCTTGCCGGCGGGGGCGACCTCAAGATCGCCATCGCCGGCAAGCGCGCTCCTACACGTCCCGATGATCCGTCCGGTTCTTCACCCCTGCGATTTCCAGTACCATCACCGCCCATGAAATCCCTTCCTTATATAGGGCGCTTTGCGCCAACCCCCAGCGGTTATCTGCACTTCGGCTCTCTGGTCGCGGCGCTCGCGTCCTATCTGGACGCGCGCGCTGTTGGCGGCAAGTGGCTGATGCGCATGGAAGACCTCGATCCGCCTCGGGAAGAATCCGGCGCGCAAGCGGCGATTCTCAAGACCCTTGAAACCTACGGCTTCGAATGGGACGGCGAACTGGTCACGCAGAGCGACCGCCACGACGCCTATCAGGACATCATCAACCGCTGGTTCAGCCATGGCCTGGCCTACGCCTGCACCTGTTCGCGCAAGCAACTGGAGGATTACCAGGGCATTTACCCAGGCTTGTGCCGCAATGCAGGGCATTCGCCTGACAACGCGGCCATTCGCATTCGCGTGCCAGAACTGGAATATCGCTTCGAAGACCGGGTACAGGGCTCATTCGCCCAGCATCTGGGCCGCGACGTCGGCGATTTCGTGATCCGCCGCCGTGACGGCTTCTACGCCTACCAGCTGGCGGTGGTGCTCGACGATGGCTGGCAAGGCATCACCGACATCGTGCGCGGCGCCGATCTGCTGGACTCCACGCCACGCCAGCTTTACCTGCAGGAACTGCTGGGTCTGCCGCAGCCGCGCTACCTGCATGTGCCGCTGATTACCCAGCCCAACGGCAACAAGCTGGGCAAGACCTATCGCTCCCCGCCCCTGCCGGCCGATCAGGCGACTCCTCTACTGATGCGGGCCTTGCGTGCGCTCGGGCAACCAGCCCCGGACGGGATGTCGTTTGCCACCCCGCGGGAGGTGCTGGACTGGGGAATTGCCCACTGGAACGCCGATTTGATTCCCCGGGTCGCCACGATCGAAGAAGCTCGAATAGACTGAAATAGGCTCTGTACGAAAAGTTTTGAGACGAAGGTAAGGCAAGGCGAAAACAACCGAGGATGCGCAGTTTACTGGTTGTAAATGAGCATTCCGAGGCTGTTTTCAACGCAGCATGACCGAGTATCAAGACTTTTCGTGCAGAGCCTAGAGCGGTTGCTCCAAAATGCGGTACAAAGCTGGCCGAAACGTCGCTTGCGGCCTGATAGCCATCCGTTACCATGCCGCTCCTCATCTGTCGGTCAGTCAACCTGGGAGGCCAAATGTACATCTACCGATTGGTCCTGCTCCTGGTGGTGGGCATTTATCTCTTTTCCCCGGCCATCATGGACTGGTGGATCGACGCGACGGGTGCCTGGTACCGGCCCTATATGCTGTGGCTGATCCTGATCGTGGTGACTTTCATTCTGCAGAGCCAACGAGATGCCGATGAGCTTTAGCCTGACCCAGATGATCCTGGTCAGTGCCGCCTACCTGCTGGCGCTGTTCAGCGTTGCCTGGATCAGTGAGCGTGGCCTGATTCCGCGCTGGATCATTCGTCACCCGCTGACCTACACCTTGTCGCTGGGCGTGTATGCCAGCGCATGGGCGTTCTATGGCACGGTGGGGCTGGCCTATGAATACGGCTACGGCTTCCTGTCCAGTTATCTGGGGGTGTCGGGCGCATTTCTTCTGGCGCCGGTGCTGCTTTACCCGATCCTGAAGATCACCCGCACTTACCAGCTGTCATCGCTGGCCGACCTGTTCGCCTTCCGATTTCGCAGCACCTGGGCGGGGGCGCTGACGACGATCTTCATGCTGATCGGCGTGCTGCCGCTACTGGCTCTGCAAATCCAGGCGGTGGCCGACTCCATAGGCATCCTGACCCGCGAGCCAGTGCGCAACTACGTTGCCCTGGCGTTCTGCGTGCTGATTACCCTGTTCACCATCTTCTTTGGCTCGCGCCACATCGCCACCCGGGAAAAACACGAAGGGCTGGTGTTTGCCATCGCCTTTGAATCGGTCATCAAACTGGTGGCCATCGGCGGGGTCGGCCTCTATGCGCTGTACGGTGTCTTCGACGGCCCGCAAAGCCTTGAACAGTGGCTGCTGCAAAACCAGAGCGCCCTGGCCGCCCTGCACACCCCATTGCAGGAAGGTCCGTGGCGCACGCTGCTGCTGGTGTTCTTCGCCTCGGCCATCGTGATGCCGCACATGTATCACATGACCTTCACCGAAAACCTCAACCCCCGCGCGCTGGTCAGCGCCAGTTGGGGCCTGCCGCTGTTCCTGCTGTTGATGAGCCTGGCGGTGCCGCTGGTGCTGTGGGCGGGGCTGAAACTGGGCGCCACCACCAGTCCGGAATACTTCACGCTGGGCATTGGCATCGCCGCGCATAGCCCGGCCTTGGCCCTGCTCGCCTATGTGGGTGGGCTGTCAGCAGCCAGCGGGCTGATTATCGTGACCACGCTGGCGTTGTCTGGCATGGCGCTGAATCACCTGGTGCTGCCGCTCTATCAACCACCAGCCGAAGGCAATATCTATCGCTGGCTGAAGTGGACCCGTCGCGGATTGATCGTGGCCATCATCATGGCGGGCTACGGCTTCTACCTGCTGCTGGGCGCCAAGCAGGACCTGGCCAACCTGGGTATCGTCGCCTTCGTCGCCACCCTGCAATTCCTGCCGGGCGTGCTGTCGGTGCTGTACTGGCCCGCCGCCAACCGCCGAGGTTTCATGGCCGGGCTGATCGCTGGCATCGTGGTGTGGCTGGTCAGCATGCTGTTGCCGTTGATCGGCAACTTCCAAGGTTTCTACATCCCGCTGCTGAACATGATTTACGTGCTCGACGACACCAGCTGGCACATGGCGGCAATCGCTTCGCTGGCGGCCAACGTGCTGGTGTTCACCCTGATCTCCCTGTTCAGCAACCCCAGCGCCGAGGAAGCCAGCGCCGCCGAGGCCTGCGCGGTGGACAACGTACGCCGCCCGCAGCGTCGGGAACTGCACGCCGTGTCGCCCCAGGAATTCGCCACGCAACTGGCCAAGCCGCTGGGCGCCAAGGCCGCACAGAAGGAAGTCGAGCAGGCGTTGCGCGATCTCTACCTGCCCTTCGACGAGCGCAGGCCCTATGCCCTGCGCCGCCTGCGGGACCGGATCGAGGCCAATCTCTCCGGCCTGATGGGCCCCAGTGTCGCCCAGGACATGGTGGAAACCTTCCTGCCGTACAAATCCGGTAGCGAAAACTACGTCACCGAAGACATCCACTTCATCGAAAGCCGGCTTGAGGATTACCACTCGCGCCTCACAGGCCTTGCCGCCGAACTCGACGCCCTGCGCCGCTACCACCGCCAGACCCTGCAGGAGCTGCCGATGGGCGTCTGCTCCCTGGCCAAGGATCAGGAAATCCTGATGTGGAACAAGGCCATGGAAGAACTCACCGGTATCGGTGCGCAGCGGGTGGTTGGCTCACGGCTTGAAACCATCGCCGATCCATGGCGCCAGTTGCTGCTGGGGTTCATCAATGTTCCGGACGAGCACTTGCACAAGCAGCGCCTTGGGCTGGACGGCCAGACTCGCTGGCTGAACCTGCACAAAGCCGCCATCGACGAGCCGCTTGCGCCCGGTAACAGCGGCCTGGTGATCCTGGTGGAGGACCTGACCGACACCCAGATGCTCGAAGACAAACTGGTGCACTCCGAGCGCCTGGCCAGCATCGGACGGCTGGCGGCGGGCGTCGCCCATGAGATCGGCAACCCGATCACCGGCATCGCCTGCCTTGCGCAAAATCTGCGCGAAGAGCGTGAAGAAGACGGCGAACTGACCGAAATCAGCAGCCAGATCATCGAGCAGACCAAACGCGTTTCGCGCATCGTGCAGTCGCTGATGAGCTTCGCCCATGCCGGTGGCCATCAACAATCCGACGAAGCGGTATGCCTGGCCGAAGTGGCGCAGGATGCTATTGGCCTGCTCGCACTGAACCGACGCAACTTCGAAGTGCAGTTCTATAACCTGTGCAACCCGAACCACTGGGTCGACGGCGACCCGCAACGTCTGGCCCAGGTGCTGATCAACCTGCTCTCCAATGCCCGCGATGCCTCGCCTGCCGGCAGCGCAATCCGGGTCAAGAGCGAAGCGTCTGAACATACGGTGGATCTGATCGTCGAAGACGAAGGCACTGGTATTCCAAAAGCGATAATGGACCGCTTGTTCGAACCGTTCTTCACCACCAAGGATCCAGGTGAAGGGACAGGCCTCGGGCTCGCACTGGTCTATTCCATCGTTGAAGAGCATTATGGACAAATCACCATCGACAGCCCGGCTGACCCCGAGCAACAACGCGGAACCCGAATTCGGGTGACATTACCGCGACATGTCGAAGCGACGTCCGCTGTGAACTGAGACCGTCGAGAGAATCGAATCAATGCCTCACATTTTGATCGTCGAAGACGAAACCATTATCCGCTCTGCCTTGCGTCGCCTGCTGGAACGTAATCAGTACCAGGTCAGTGAAGCCGGATCCGTGCAGGAAGCTCAGGAACGTTTCAGCATCCCCTCGTTCGACCTGATCGTCAGTGACCTGCGCCTTCCCGGCGCCCCGGGCACTGAACTCATCAAGCTCGGCCAAGGCAAGCCTGTGCTTATCATGACCAGTTATGCCAGCCTGCGATCGGCCGTGGACTCGATGAAAATGGGCGCGGTGGATTACATCGCCAAGCCTTTCGACCATGACGAAATGCTCCAGGCGGTCTCGCGCATCCTGCGTGACCGACAAACGGTGCAGAGCATCCAGGCCGAACGCGCCGCCACCGCGGGCAAGCCCTCGGCCGACAAGCCGGGTCCGGACAACAGCAATGGCGAGATCGGCATCATCGGGTCCTGCCCACCGATGCAGGACCTGTACGGCAAGATCCGCAAGGTGGCGCCGACCGACTCAAACGTGCTGATCCAGGGTGAATCCGGCACCGGCAAGGAGCTGGTCGCCCGTGCCTTGCACAACCTGTCGCGCCGCGCCAAGGCGCCGATGATTTCGGTGAACTGCGCGGCCATCCCGGAAACCCTGATCGAGTCCGAACTGTTCGGCCACGAGAAAGGCGCCTTCACCGGTGCCAGCGCAGGTCGTGCGGGGCTGGTTGAAGCAGCCGACGGCGGCACGTTGTTCCTCGACGAAATCGGCGAGCTACCCCTCGAAGCTCAGGCGCGCCTGCTGCGGGTGCTTCAGGAGGGCGAGATTCGCCGGGTGGGCTCGGTGCAGTCGCAAAAGGTCGATGTGCGCCTGATCGCCGCGACCCACCGCGACCTCAAGAGCCTGGCCAAGGTCGGCCAGTTCCGTGAGGACCTTTACTACCGCCTGCACGTGATCGCCTTGAAACTGCCGGCACTGCGCGAGCGTGGCGCCGACGTCAACGAGATCGCCAACGCGTTCCTGGCCCGCCAGAGCGCCAAGGCTGGCCGTAACGACCTGAAATTCGGCCCCGACGCCGAGCAGGCGATTCGTCATTACTCTTGGCCGGGTAACGTGCGCGAACTGGAAAACGCGGTCGAGCGCGCGGTGATTCTCTGCGAGAGCCCTGAAATCTCGGCAGACCTGCTGGGCATCGACATCGAGCTGAGCGATCTGGACGTTGACGAATTCATCGGCCTGGCGCCTCAAACCGCCAGCACCAGCTCCACGGCCCATGAGCCCACCGAGGACCTGTCACTGGAAGATTACTTCCAGCACTTCGTTCTCGAGCATCAGGACCACATGACCGAGACTGAATTGGCACGCAAGCTCGGCGTCAGCCGCAAGTGCCTGTGGGAACGTCGCCAGCGCCTGGGCATTCCGCGTCGCAAGACCGGCGTGGCCAGCGAGACCTGAGGCTCGCAAAGGCCCTGGCACAGGGCCTTCAGCGAGTTGGAAAAGAACTGTTACCTCAGAAGCGGAACGTAACAAAAGCCGGGGCGTACGGTAACGTAACCCCGGCTTTTTTTGGCCTGCGCAAAACTGAGCGCAATAGCGTCGTTTTGCCACACCCCCGGTTTTAAAGGGCCGCAGCGGTTTTGATAAAAGTTGGCACGGCTTCTGCTATATGTATTCGTACAAGAACAACAAAAATCAGTCACCCGCAAAAAAAACACAATAAAAACAAGACGTATCGACTCACGCATAACAAAAACAAAACGGCGGAGGCGCAGCTAACTGATTCTTTTGGAGAGGCGTTGCATTTGGGACTTGTCCCGCAACCAGGCTGAGAACAACAAAAAACTACCCTAAGGTAGAGCCTGAACTGGTTGGATCGAACGATTACTGCAGCACAGCGACCAAAGCAATCCGTTTGCTCTTGACTCCCGATTGGGAGGTTTCACAGGCAATATGCCGTGAATTGGGCGCTCAACAAAAACAAAAAGCCCAACAGACAATAAAAATAAGAGCACGCACTTTGGGGGAGCTTCGGCTCCCCCAGTAGCTTCCAGCGCAAAATCCTCGCCCTGCAACCACCGTCCAACCCCTGTATTTCCTGCCTCCCGGCGGCGTTCGCGCAGCTTCCTACACCATTGATCGACTAAATGCTAGAATCCCCGCCCATCATGCGGTCATTCTTTGTCATTGGCCGAATATTCCTTCAAACAGTGCATCCCATGCTGAAGAAGCTGTTCCAGTCATTCCGTACTCCTCTGCGCACCAAGCCGCAGCAACACATGCGCACAACGCCTGAAGTGCTCAACAGCAGCCAGCATTCGTTGCAACGCAACCAGTTCAGCCGCTATGCGGTGAATATCGTCGAGCGTCTGCAGAATGCCGGCTACCAGGCCTACCTGGTTGGCGGCTGCGTGCGAGACATGATGCTGGGCATTACGCCAAAGGATTTCGACGTCGCCACCAGCGCCACACCTGAACAGGTGCGCGCAGAGTTCCGCAACGCGCGGATCATTGGCCGGCGGTTTAAGCTGGTTCACATCCATTTCGGTCGCGAAATCATCGAAGTCGCGACCTTCCGTGCCAATCACCCTCAGGATGATGAGGACGAAGACAGCAACCAGTCCTCCCGCAACGAGAGCGGGCGGATTCTGCGCGACAACGTCTACGGCACCCTGGAAGAAGACGCCCAACGTCGCGACTTCACCATCAATGCCCTGTATTACGATCCGGTCACCGAGCGAGTGCTCGACTACGCCAACGGCGTACACGACATCCGCAATCGCCTGATCCGCCTGATTGGCGATCCGCAACAGCGCTATAAAGAAGACCCGGTGCGGATGCTTCGCGCCGTGCGCTTCGCCGCCAAGCTGGACTTCGGTATCGAGAAGCACAGTGCCACGCCGATTCGCCCGCTGGCGTCGATGCTGCGCGACATTCCAGCCGCACGGCTGTTCGAGGAAGTACTCAAGCTGTTCCTGTCCGGCCACGCCGAGTCGACCTTCGAGATGCTTGTGGATCTGGAGCTGTTCGATCCGCTGTTTCCGGCCAGTTCCCACGCGCTGGAGCACAACCCGACCTACACCCACACGCTCATCAGTGATGCCTTGGCCAACACCGACCTGCGGGTGAAACAGAACAAGCCGGTCACCCCGGCCTTCCTGTTCGCCGCATTGCTGTGGCCTGCCTTGCCTGCGCTGGTGCTGCGCCTGCAAGAGCGCGGCATGCCGCCGATCCCGGCGATGCAGGAAGCGGCGCACTTGCTGATTTCCGAGCAATGCCAACGCATCGCGATCCCCAAGCGCTTCACCATGCCGATCCGCGAGATCTGGGACATGCAGGAGCGCCTGCCGCGACGCTCCGGCAAGCGTGCCGACCTGCTGCTGGAGAACCCGCGTTTCCGCGCTGGTTACGACTTCCTGCTGCTGCGTGAAAGCGCAGGCGAAGAAACCGATGGCCTCGGCGACTGGTGGACTGAGTATCAGGACGCCAACGAGGCCGGGCGCCGCGACATGATTCGCGAGCTGGGCAGCAAGCCCGACGCCGCAGGCCAGGGCCCGCGCAAACGTCGTCGCAGCGGTGGCGGCAAGCGCAAGCGTGCTGGCGCTGACGCAGGGGAATAAGCGCGGACGATGAACATGGAACGTGTCTACATCGGCCTGGGCAGTAACCTGGCCGATCCCGCCGAACAATTGCGCGAAGCCCTCAAGGCGCTGGCGCAATTGCCGCAGACTGCCCTGTCAGGCGTTTCTTCCTTCTATGTCAGTGATTCGTTGCTGCCGGGCCAGCCGCGTTACACCAACGCCGTTGCAGCGTTGGACACGGGGCTTGCGCCACTGGCACTGCTCGACGCCCTGCAAGGCGTAGAGAACGGCCAGGGCCGCGAACGCCTTGAGCGCTGGGGGCCGCGTACGCTGGATTTGGACATCCTGCTGTTTGGTGATCGTCTGATCGACGAGTCGCGCCTGAAAGTCCCGCACTATCACATGCACGCCCGTGCGTTCGTGCTGTATCCACTGGCTGAACTTGCGCCAGGCCTCATCCTGGCCGACGGGCGAGCGCTGGACGACCTGCTGGCCGCCTGCCCGTTCGAAGGGCTGGAGCGCGTTCAGAGCTAGCTGGGGATGGGCGATCAATGAAGTTCTGTGGGAGCAGGCTTGCCCGCGAAGGCGGTGGGTCAGTCCCCGCCCATGTGTCATATCCAACGCATTCGCGGGCAAGCCCGCTCCCACAGAGATAAATCGCGCCTATCCGTTACCCCGCGGTAACAACCCGACCAAACCGGTAACACCCGGAATTGACTTCCCGCCCCCTCCTCACGAAGATAAGCGTCCCAACGCCGGACTACCGGCCACAAGGCGCAGAACAGGCTTTTTCAAACACCGCGAAACGACGGTGTGCCTGTGTCTAACGAATGAATCACGCGTTGCTCGCCGTAGTGTTCACAGCGCCTGAACGAGGACTTTTTTCATGCCAGATATCACCGTTACGTCCCTGCTGGGCCTGAAGCAAAAAGGTGAAAAAATCACCATGCTGACCTGCTACGACGCAACCTTCGCCCACACCGCAAGCCAGGCGGGTGTAGAAGTATTGCTAGTCGGAGACTCGCTGGGCATGGTTCTGCAGGGGCACGACAGCACGCTACCGGTCACCACCGCCGAAATGGCGTACCACGTGGCCTGCGTCAAGCGCGGCAACCAGGGTGCGCTGATTCTCGCCGACCTGCCGTTCATGTCCTACGCCACTGCCGAGCAGACCTTCGCCAACAGCGCCGCGCTGATGCAGGCCGGTGCTCACATGCTCAAGGTCGAGGGCGCGGCGTGGCTCGCCGACTCGATCCGCCTGCTGGCCGAGCGCGGCATCCCGGTGTGCGCGCACATGGGCCTGACCCCGCAGGCGGTCAACGTCCTGGGCGGCTACAAGGTGCAGGGGCGTCACGAGGCGCAGGCGCGGCAGATGCGCGCCGATGCCATCACCCTTGAACAGGCGGGTGCAGCGATGATTCTGCTCGAATGCGTCCCAAGCGAACTGGCTCAGGAAATCACCCATGCGGTGAAGATTCCGGTGATCGGCATCGGCGCGGGCAGCGCAGTGGATGGCCAGGTGCTGGTGCTGCACGACATGCTCGGCCTGTCGATCAGTGGCCGCGTGCCCAAGTTCGTGAAGAATTTCATGACCGGCCAGCCGGATATTCAGTCAGCCATTGCAGCCTACGTCAGCGCCGTCAAAAGCGTCAGCTTCCCCGCACCAGAACACGGATTCTCGGCATGAACACTGTCAAAACCGTTCGCGAACTGCGCGCCGCCATTGCCCGCGCCCGCAGCGAAGGCAAACGTATTGCGCTGGTTCCGACCATGGGCAACCTGCACAGTGGCCATACGGCGCTGGTCACCAAGGCGACCCAGCGCGCCGACTTCGTGGTGGCGAGCATTTTCGTCAACCCGTTGCAGTTCGGCCCCAACGAAGACCTGGCCACCTACCCGCGCACCCTTGCCGCCGATCAGGAAAAACTGCTGCAAGCCGGTTGCCACCTGTTGTTCACGCCGACGGTCGAGGAAATGTACCCCCACGGCATGGCCGACCAGACCATCGTCCGCGTGCCGGTGGTGTCTGAAGGACTGTGCGGCGGCAGCCGTCCGGGGCATTTCGACGGTGTTTCCACCGTGGTCAGCAAGCTGTTCAACATGGTCCAGCCTGACATCGCCATCTTTGGCCAGAAAGACTTCCAGCAACTGGCTGTGGTCAGCGCTCTGGCGCGAGACCTGAACATGCCGATCCAGATCATTGGCGAGCCCACCGTGCGCGCCGCCGACGGCCTGGCGCTGTCGTCGCGCAACGGTTACCTGACCGACGCCGAGCGTGCGACCGCACCTACGCTCTACCGTGTCATCAAACAGATCGCAGACGCGCTTCACAATGGCGAGCAGAACCAGATGCAGTTGCTGGCCGATGGCTGCAAAGCCCTTGAAGCCGCAGGCTTTCGTCCCGACTACCTGGAAATCCGCAATGCCGTGACCCTGCGCCCGGCAACGCCTGACGATCATGACCTGGTGGTGCTGGGTGCTGCATTCCTGGGCAAGACGCGCCTGATCGACAATCTGCACCTGGCCAAGGAATAAACACCACGTCTGCAATGGCGACTATGCTCAGTATCCGGCGGCCAGGCTTACCAACCCCATGCAGACCGGGTAATGAACTTAGCCACACGAGCAATGCCATACCGGTACAGCTCGCCTGCGAAAGGCGGCCATGCATTAAATTGTGAGAAAAAGTACCGAGCAAAGGTAAAGTCAGGCGCAGACATAAGCGCGTCCGGGGATTAGGCTTCGGACAGTCTGGCTTTCAATGTCCAAAGGCAGTTCAAGTTTAAGGAACCCCGTAGCGATGGCGTACTACCGCACTCCTCATGACGTCACAACCCTGCCCGCCTGGCAGGCGCTCAACGATCACCGCAAGGCCATGCAGAACTTCAGCATGCGCGACGCGTTCAACGAAGACCCGCAGCGCTTCAACGACTTCACCCTCAGCAGCAGCGGGCTGTTCCTCGATTATTCGAAAAACCTGATCACCGCCGAGACCCGCCAGTTGCTGGTCAACCTGGCCAACGAAGTGGGCCTCAAAGACGCCATCAAGGCGCAATACGACGGCGAACTGGTCAACTCCTCCGAAGGCCGCCCGGCGCTTCACACCGCGCTGCGCCGTCCGGTGGGCGACAAGTTGATGGTCAATGGCGTCAACGTGATGCCAGAAGTGCACAAGGTGCTGAACCAGATCACCGACCTGGTAGGCCGCATTCACGACGGCCTGTGGCGCGGCTACACCGAGAAGCCGATCACTGACGTGGTCAACATCGGCATCGGTGGCTCGTTCCTTGGCCCTGAGCTGGTGTCCGAGGCGCTGTTGTCCTACGCGCAGAAAGGCGTTCGCTGCCATTACCTGGCGAACATCGACGGCACCGAGCTGCACGAGCTGACCAGCAAGCTGCGCGCCGAAACCACGCTGTTCATCGTTTCGTCCAAGACCTTCTCCACCCTGGAAACCCTGAAGAACGCCACCGCCGCGCGCGCCTGGTACCTGGCCCAGGGCGGTTCGGAAGCCGAGCTGTATCGTCACTTCATTGCGGTGTCGAGCAACAACGCCGCCGCCGTGGCGTTCGGCATCCGTGAAGAGAACATCTTCCCGATGTGGGACTGGGTCGGCGGTCGTTATTCGCTGTGGTCGGCCATCGGCCTGCCTATCGCGCTGGCGGTCGGCATGTCCAACTTCAAGGAGCTGCTGTCCGGTGCCTACACCATGGACCAGCACTTCCAGAACGCGCCGTTCGAACAGAACATGCCGACACTGCTGGCGCTGCTGGGCGTCTGGTACGGCAACTTCTGGGGCGCGCAGAGCCACGCGATCCTGCCGTACGACCACTACCTGCGTAACATCACCAAGCACTTGCAACAACTGGACATGGAATCCAACGGCAAGAGCGTTCGCATGGACGGCGTGCCGGTCAAGACCGACACCGGCCCCGTGATCTGGGGCGGCGTGGGCTGCAACGGCCAGCATGCCTACCATCAGCTGCTGCACCAGGGCACCCAGTTGATCCCGGCCGACTTCATCGTGCCGATCGTCAGCTTCAACCCGGTCTCCGACCACCACCAATGGCTGTACGCCAACTGCCTGTCGCAGAGCCAGGCGCTGATGCTGGGCAAGACCCGCGCCGAGGCCGAAGCCGAGCTGCGCGCCAAGGGCATGTCCGAGGAAGAAGTGCAGCGTGTAGCGCCGCACAAGGTGGTTCCGGGCAATCGTCCGAGCAACACCATCGTCGTCGAGCGCATCAGCCCTCGTCGCCTGGGTGCGCTGGTAGCGATGTATGAGCACAAGGTGTTCGTGCAGAGCGTGATCTGGGGCACCAACGCCTTCGACCAGTGGGGCGTGGAACTGGGCAAGGAGCTGGGCAAAGGCGTCTACAGCCGCCTGGTCGGCACCGAAGAAACCACCGCTGAAGATGCGTCGACCCAAGGGCTCATCAACTACTTCCGCGGTCGTCACCGCGGCTGATCGAGCCTTCGCAGCATCCGAAACCCGCCCCCTCGCGAGAGGCGGCGGGTTTTTTTATTGCTTCCCGTAGCAGCACGGCTTGCCGGCGACGGCGATTTCAAGGACCCCGGCGCCGGCAAGCCGTGCTGCTACGGGATGTGTACAGAGGCTGAACCCATGGTTTTTCGAACTACTCTGATGTGATGTCGCCGCCACACAACGCCACAAGAAAAAGGAGACGCCATGTTCAATCTCAGCGATTTCCCCCACGCCGATGCCACGCGCAAGGCCGCTCAACTGAGCGCCGAGGACTATCAGCGCATGTACCGCCAGTCGGTTGAACAGCCTGATGCGTTCTGGGCCGAGCAGGCCAGCCAGTTTCTCGACTGGTCCCGCCCCTGGGACCAGGTCCAGCAATACGATCTCAAGACCGGCGCCGCCAGCTGGTTCAAGGGCGGCCAGCTGAATGTCAGTTACAACTGCATCGATCGTCATCTGGAAAAGCGCGGCGATCAGGTAGCCATTCTTTGGGAAGGCGACAATCCTGCCGAATCCGCCGAAATCACCTACAAGAAGTTGCACCACAACGTCGCTCGCCTGGCGAACGTGCTCAAGCAACGCGGCGTGAAGAAAGGTGACCGGGTGTGCATCTACATGCCGATGATCCCGGAAGCAGCCTACGCGATGCTGGCCTGTACGCGCATAGGCGCGGTGCATTCGGTGGTGTTCGGTGGATTCTCCCCTGACGCCCTGCGCGACCGGATCCTGGACGCCGATTGCCGCACCGTGATCACCGCCGATGAAGGCGTGCGCGGCGGCAAATACATTGCGCTCAAACAGAACGTCGACAAGGCTCTGGAAAGCTGCCCGAATGTCAGCACCGTATTGGTGGTCCAGCGCACCGAAGGTGAAGTCGACTGGGTCGAAGGCCGTGATGTCTGGTACCACGAAGCCCTGCACGGCATCAGCGACGACTGTCCACCCGAGCCAATGGACGCCGAAGACCCGTTGTTCATCCTCTACACCTCGGGCAGCACAGGCAAACCCAAGGGCGTGCTGCACACCACCGGCGGCTACCTGTTGCAGGCCGCGCTGACCCACAAGTACGTGTTCGATTACCGCGACGGCGAAATCTACTGGTGCACCGCCGATGTGGGCTGGGTCACCGGGCACAGCTATATCGTCTACGGCCCGCTGGCGAACGGGGCGACCACGCTGATTTTCGAGGGTGTACCCAACTACCCCGACACCTCGCGGTTCTGGCAGGTGATCGACAAACACCACGTCAACATCTTCTACACCGCGCCGACCGCCTTGCGCGCCCTGATGCGCGAAGGACCGAAACCCTTGCAGGGCACCAGCCGGGAAAGCCTTCGCGTGCTCGGCACCGTGGGTGAGCCGATTAACCCCGAGGCGTGGGAATGGTATTTTCATCAAGTAGGAAAAGAGCGCTGCCCCATCGTCGACACCTGGTGGCAGACCGAAACGGGCGGCATCATGCTCACGCCGCTGGTCAGCACCACGCCACTCAAACCCGGCTGCGCGACCCAGCCCATGTTCGGTGTGCAACCAGTGTTGCTCGACGACAAGGGCAAGGAGTTGCAAGGCGCGACCAGCGGGTTGCTGGCGATCAAGGCCAGTTGGCCGGGGCAGATTCGCGGCGTGTATGGTGACCAGAAGCGTATGGTCGAAACCTACTTCAAGCCCTACCCCGGTTATTACTTCACCGGCGACGGCGCGCGACGCGATCAGGACGGCCACTACTGGATCACCGGGCGCGTGGACGACGTCATCAACGTGTCCGGCCACCGCATCGGCACAGCGGAAGTGGAGAGCGCGCTGGTGCTGCATGACAGCGTCGCCGAGGCCGCCGTGGTCGGTTACCCGCACGACGTCAAAGGCATGGGCATTTATGCGTTCGTCACCCCCATGGCCGGGGTCGAGCCCGATGAAGCCCTGCAGAAGGAATTGCTGGCGCTGGTCAGCAAGGAAATCGGCAGTTTCGCCAAGCCTGAATTGATCCAGTGGGCCCCGGCCTTGCCGAAAACCCGCTCAGGGAAGATCATGCGCCGCATCCTGCGCAAGATCGCCTGCAACGAGCTGGACAGCCTGGGGGATATTTCCACCCTGGCCGATTCGAGTGTCGTGGAAGGGTTGATCGACAAGCGCTTGAACAGATAGCCCCGCGCCCAATTCGCGAGCAAGCGCATACCCTGTGGGAGCGAGCTTGCTCGCGAATGGGCCGTAACGTCCGAAACTTCTCAAGCGGCTGCACGTCAGTCTTCGCGAGCAAGCTCGCTCCCACAGGTAACATTGCGATCACGCCCAATGGAATTCATCCGCACACGCATCGAAACCCAGGTCATGAGCATGACCGGCCTGGCCCTTGGGCAACTGGACATCGAGAACCCCAAGGGCGATCCCGGGCTGTTCGGGCCACAGGCGGTGTGCTGGCAGGTGCATGGAGACTTTCCCAGCATGCTGATCGGCGGCATCTGCGCCCTGATGCTGCAGATGCTCCATCCGCGGGTGCTGGCCGGAGTCTGGGACCACTCCAATTTCCGTCAAGATATGCTCGGCCGGCTGCGGCGCACCGGGCAATTCGTCTCGGGCACGACCTTCGGCTCGACCCACGACGCCAACTGGCTGATCGACAAGGTACGCGGCATTCATGCACAGATCAGCGGCACGGCGCCGGACGGCAGCCATTACAAGGCCGACGATCCTGAGCTGCTGACGTGGGTGCATGTGGCCGAGGTCAGCAGCTTCATGGCGGCGCATCTGCGTTACCTGAACCCTGGCTTGTCTCTTGAGGAACAGGACCGTTACTACGCCGAGACCGCATTGGTCGCCGAGCGCCTGGGTGCCCGAAACGTGCCGCGCTCCACCCGTGCCATTGCCGATTACCTTGAACAGATGCGTGCACAATTGCTCTGCGACGAGCGTACCTTCGAGGTGCTGCGCGTGCTGCGCCACGCCCCGGCGCCCAGCCGAATGGCCAAGCCCATGGGCAAGCTGATGATGCAGGCCGGGATCGAACTGTTGCCGCAATGGGCCAGCGCGATGTTCGGTATTGAGTTCGGTGCGTTCAGGCGCAGAATGATTCGAACCGGCATCAACCGCACGGCACCGGTCTTGAGATGGGCCGTGCGCAACGCCTCGGTGCACCGTGCCAGGCGCAGGATGGGTGTGGTTTGAATGTCCGTTGATGCCCATTCATGCCACCATGTGCACCATCGGCCCAGCGCTTAAAACCTACAACAATGAGGATCCGCATCATGCAAGACGTCGTTATCGTTGCCGCTACCCGCACTGCCGTCGGCAGTTTCCAGGGTTCGCTGGCGAATATTCCCGCGGTTGATCTGGGTGCTGCGGTCATTCGCCAATTGCTGGCCCAGACCGGCCTGGATCCTGCGCTAGTCGACGAAGTCATCATGGGCCAGGTCCTCACTGCGGGTGCCGGGCAGAACCCTGCACGTCAGGCGTCGATCAAGGCCGGCCTGCCGTTCGCGGTGCCTGCGATGACCCTGAACAAGGTCTGCGGTTCAGGCCTCAAGGCGCTGCACCTGGGCACCCAGGCCATTCGTTGCGGCGATGCCGATGTCATCATCGCTGGCGGCCAGGAGAGCATGAGCCTGGCCAACTACGTCATGCCGGGCGCGCGTACCGGCCTGCGCATGGGCCACGCGACCATGGTCGACACCATGATCAGCGATGGCCTGTGGGACGCCTTCAACGACTACCACATGGGCATCACTGCCGAGAACCTGTCGGACAAGTACGAGATCAGCCGTGAGGCACAAGACGCCTTTGCCGCCTCGTCCCAGCAGAAGGCCACTGCGGCCATCGAAGCCGGGCGTTTCGTCGATGAGATCACGCCGATCCTGATTCCGCAGCGCAAGGGCGACCCGGTCTCCTTCGCCACCGACGAACAACCGCGTGCAGGCACCACCGCCGAGTCGCTGGCCAAACTCAAGCCTGCCTTCAAGAAGGACGGCACCGTGACCGCCGGTAACGCCTCGTCGCTCAACGACGGTGCTGCGGCGGTGATCCTGATGAGCGCGAAAAAAGCTGAAGAGCTGGGCCTGCCGGTACTGGCGCGCATCGCCGCTTACGCCAATGCGGGCGTGGATCCCGCGATCATGGGCATCGGCCCGGTCAGCGCCACCCGTCGTTGCCTGGACAAGGCCGGCTGGTCGCTGGACGAGCTGGACCTGATCGAAGCCAACGAGGCCTTCGCCGCGCAGTCGCTGTCGGTGGGCAAGGAGTTGGGCTGGGACATGGACAAGGTCAACGTCAACGGTGGCGCCATCGCCATCGGCCACCCGATCGGTGCATCGGGCTGCCGCGTGCTGGTGACCCTGTTGCATGAAATGATCAAGCGCGATGCGAAGAAAGGCCTGGCGACGCTGTGCATCGGTGGTGGCCAGGGAGTGGCGCTGGCCCTGGCGCGGTAAATCCAGTCCGCGAGGATTAAAGACCTGTGGGAGTGAGCTTGCTCACGAAGAGGCCGGTACATCCACAACACTTGCGTGGCTGATACTCCGCTTTCGTGAGCAAGCTCACTCCCACAGGATTCCTCATCTGCAGTTCGCCCAAGGCATGGGAATCAGCTCACTGCCAGCCAAACTTGCGCACATAAAACCCCTTCACCGCCTGAGTCAGCCCCACATACGCCAACAGGATCAGCGGCAGGATCACAAAGTACAGCGGTGGAAGCGCCTGCAACTTGAAGTAGTGCGCCAACGGGCCCATCGGCAGGAAGATCCCCACCGCCATAATCACCCCGGTCATCACCATCAACGGCATCGCCGCCCGGCTTTGCAGGAACGGGATTTTCGGGGTGCGGATCATGTGCACGATCAGCGTCTGCGTCAGCAGCCCCACCACAAACCAGCCCGACTGGAACAGGGTTTGATGTTCTGGCGTGTTGGCGCCGAACACGTACCACATCACCGCAAAGGTGGTGATGTCGAAGATCGAGCTGATCGGTCCGAAGAACATCATGAAACGCCCCACGTCCGCAGGCTGCCAGCGTTGCGGTTTTTTCAGCAGTTCCTCGTCGACGTTATCGAACGGAATGGCGATCTGCGAAATGTCGTACAGCAGGTTCTGCACCAGCAGATGCATCGGCAGCATCGGCAGGAACGGGATGAACGCGCTGGCCACCAGCACCGAGAACACGTTGCCGAAGTTGGAGCTGGCGGTCATCTTGATGTACTTGAGCATGTTGGCGAAGGTCCGGCGCCCTTCCAGCACGCCCTCCTCCAGCACCATCAGGCTTTTTTCCAGGAGGATGATGTCCGCCGCTTCCTTGGCGATGTCCACTGCGCTGTCCACTGAAATACCGATATCAGCGGTGCGCAGCGCTGGCGCATCGTTGATCCCGTCGCCCATGAAACCCACCACGTGGCCGTTGGCCTTGAGCAGCCGCACGATGCGTTCCTTGTGCGAAGGCGTCAGCTTGGCGAACACATTGGTGGTTTCCACGGCCAGCGCCAGTTCGGCATCGCTCATGCGCTCGACGTCGCCCCCCAGCAACAGCCCCTGACGTTCCAGCCCCACTTCGCGGCAGATCTTGGCGGTGACGCGCTCGTTGTCGCCGGTCAGCACTTTGACCGCCACGCCATGCTCGGCCAGGGCCTTGAGTGCAGGCGCGGTGCTTTCCTTGGGCGGATCGAGAAACGCCACGTAACCGATCAGGGTCAGGTCGCTTTCGTCGGCCAGGCCGTAGGTGTCGCGCCCGGCTTCCATCACCCGAGCGGCGACAGCGACGACACGCAGGCCTTCGTCATTGAACTCGGCGGTGACCTGAACAATGCGCTCCAGCAGATCAGGAGTCAGCGGCTCATCGACTTCGCCATGACGTACGCGATTACAGGCGCCGAGCACCTCTTCCAGCGCGCCCTTGCAGATCAGCAGATGCGGCTGGCCTTGCTCCTGCACCACCACCGACATGCGCCGACGGGTGAAGTCGAACGGTACTTCATCGACCTTGCTGAACGCCGTACCGACTTGCAGCTCGCGATGGACTTCCACGTGTTCCAGCACCGCGACATCCAGCAGGTTTTTCAGGCCGGTCTGGTAGTAGCTGTTCAGGTAGGCCATCTCCAGCACGTCATCGGACTCGTCGCCCCAGACGTCGACATGGCGGGCCAGAAAGATCTTGTCCTGGGTCAGGGTGCCGGTCTTGTCAGTGCACAGCACGTCCATGGCGCCGAAGTTCTGGATCGCGTCCAGGCGTTTGACGATGACTTTCTTGCGCGACAGGAACACCGCGCCCTTGGCCAGCGTCGAGGTGACGATCATCGGCAGCATTTCCGGGGTCAGGCCCACGGCGATGGACAGCGCGAACAGCAGCGCCTCCATCCAGTCACCCTTGGTGAAGCCGTTGATGAACAGCACCAGCGGCGCCATGACGAACATGAAGCGGATCAACAGCCAGCTGACCTTGTTGACCCCGGCCTGAAACGAAGTCGGCGCGCGGTCGGTGGCGCTGACACGCTGGGCCAGTGCCCCGAAATACGTTTGGTTGCCGGTGGCCAGGATCACCCCGGTGGCGGCACCCGACACTACGTTGGTGCCCATGAACAGGATGTTTTCCAGGTCCAGCGGGTTGCCGGTGTCGACCTCCTGACGGCGGGCGAATTTTTCCACCGGCATCGATTCACCGGTCATGGCGGCCTGGCTGACGAACAGATCCTTGGCGCTGAGCACGCGGCAGTCGGCGGGGATCATGTCGCCCGCTGACAGCACGATCAGATCGCCCGGCACCAACTGCTTGATTGGCAGTTCGACGCGGTGTTGTTTGCCGTTGGTTTGAATCCCGGTAACCGACTCTGCGTGGTGACGCAGCACGGTCGCCGTGTTGCTGACCATCGCCTTTAGCGCATCGGCCGCCTGGTTGGAGCGGGTTTCCTGCCAGAAGCGCAGCAGGGTCGAGAGCACCACCATGGAGAAAATCACGGTGGCGGCCTTCATGTCCTCGGTCAGCCAGGAAATGAACGCGAGCAGCGTCAGCAGCAGGTTGAACGGGTTTTTGTAGCAGTGCCACAGGTGCACCCACCATGGCAGCGGCTGCTCATGTTCAACTTCGTTGAGGCCGTGCTGTTGACGCAGCTCAAGGGCCTGCTCTTCGGTCAGGCCGTCAGGGTGGCTGCCCAGGCGGGAAAGCAATTCTGGCACTTCGCTGCCGGCGCCACGGGTCAGGGTCTGCGCCAGGGTTGGCGGGACTTCGCGGCTGACAGTGGCATCGGTCAGGCTGTCGAGCATCGCCAGGCGGCGGAAATGCCGGGCAATGTGGCGAGTGCGCAGAAAGCCTGCGAAGAACTCTTTAAGGAGGGCGAACTTCAAATCGAAGAGTTTCATGGTGTTGTCCCCTGGTCTAAAGGGCTACTACTCAAGAGACCCAGGCAGGCACGGTCGACCGCTCGCGCGCAGTTCACTGGGAACGGCGCACGACAGGCTGACCCGCACGGCCAGAAAGACCGCGCGCGTTCGTCACGCTATGAGGCGTCAGGGAAAGGACAGAAGCCCGGTCCGGTCGGACGGGGCGGCACTGGCGTTTCTCGCGTTTGTCGGCGAGATAACGGCAGTGAAAGAACTGCGCGTTATCTTGCCGAGGATTGGCCGGTCATCAAAACCGGCTGACGTCTGTCACTCGAACAAGTACCCACTGTGGGTCTCCGCATCTGTTGAAAACGGGTGAAGAATACGCCCGGCTTTTTAGAGAGTAAACCGCTGTTACAGGTCTGCCGGGACTATCGCGCAAGGCTTCAGGGAAGGTTCAGGAAGCCCTCGCATATGCCTCTCGTAGCAGTCCGGCTTGCCGGCGGTGGCGCCATTGAAAGCGCTACCGCCGGCAAGCCGGACTGCTACAGGGACAAAGCGCAGGTCTATTCAATCTGCCTTGCTGCTAGAATGGCGCGCCTTATTCCTGCTCCAAGGCGCTGCGCATGTCTTCCTTGAATCAGACGCTCAGCGTCGCCCTCGACAACCGTCAATCGCTGCTCGCCGAGTTGCACGCACAGGGCACCGATTGCTATCGCCTGTTTCACGGCAGCCAGGAAGGCGCGGGCGGGCTGACCATCGACCGCTACGGCCCGCAGCTGCTGGTGCAGACTTTCCACAGCACCCTGGACATCGACTCGCTGCTGGCCGCCCACGCCGCCATCAACGCGCGGCTGGGGCTGGACTTGATGCTGGTCTACAACGACCGCTCCCAGGGCAACTCGCGGATCGATCGTACAGACCCTGTCTATAAAGCTGACGATGCCGCGCTGGCCGATCTGGTTGGCCACGAGTGGGGCCTGAGTTATCGCGTGCGCGGCCGCCATGCAGGGCAAGACCCACTGCTGTTTCTCGATCTGCGCAACGCGCGCGGCTGGGTCAAGGACCACGCCAAAGGCAAGAGCGTGCTCAACCTGTTCGCCTACACCTGTGGCGTGGGCCTGAGTGCTGCAGCCGGTGGCGCCAGCGAGGTGTGCAACCTGGACTTCGCCGAGGGCAACCTGGCGGTGGGTCGCGAGAACGGCGAACTGAACCCGCAGCTGCCGACCATGCAGTTTATCCAGTCGGATTACTTCCCGGCGATTCGTCAACTGGCCGGCCTGCCGATCGCCTCCCGTCGCGGTCAGAAACTGCCCAGCTATACCCGCCTTGAGCAACGCCAGTTCGACCTGGTCCTGCTCGACCCGCCCGCCTGGGCCAAGAGCGCCTTCGGCACGGTCGACTTGCTGCGCGACTATCAAAGCCTGCTCAAGCCAGCGTTGCTGACCACCGCCGACAACGGCGTGCTGATCTGCTGCAACAATCTGGCAAAAGTTTCCATGGAGGATTGGCGCGATCAGGTACTGCGCTGCGCCAGCAAGATTGGCCGCCCGGTTCGGGATTGCCTGGTGCTCACGCCGGGCGCCGACTTTCCGTCGCAGGACCAGCAGCCACCGCTCAAGACCTTGATCTTGCAACTCTGAGCACCGACAAGCCGCGAGGAAATTTCCCACAAGGTTTGAGGGTGTAGCGTCTGGAACCAGATTGGCGTGCCATACTCAAAGGCACCTCATATCGAGAGAGTTGGCGACTACATGCCCAAAGGATTGAAACGCGCCATTGGCGCCTTGCTGGCCGTCTTCGCCATCTACAGCATGCTGGGCTTCTTCATTTTGCCCGGCATCGCCCTGCGGGTGATAAACCAGCAACTGGCCCAGTATTCCAGCGAGCCTGCAATGCTCGAGCGCCTGGAGCTCAACCCCTACACCCTGGAAGTGACGCTCTGGGGCCTGAACATCGGCGCACCGGGCAAGGAGCAGATCGGTTTCGAGCGGCTTTACGCCAACTTGCAGATCGACAGCCTGTGGACCAAGGCGCTGCATCTGGCAGCCGTTCAGCTGGACAAGCCCAAGACCGAGGTGCTGTTCTCCAAGGACGGCAAACTCAACCTTGCCGGCCTGTTCAAACTGCCTGCGAGCGAACCTGCCAAGCCTGACGAACCGCCTGCCAAACCCTTCCCGCTACGCATCGACGCCATCAAGCTGGCCGACGGTAACGTGCACTTTCAGGACCTGCGCCCCAGCGAGCCCATCGAATTTCTCTACGACGCGCTGAATTTCGACCTGAAAAACCTCAGCACCCTGCCTGAAGACAACGCCGACATGACCCTGGTGGCCGCAGGCCCCGCGGGCGGGCAGATCGACTGGGTGGGCCGTATCAGCCTGGTGCCGATCTCCTCGGAGGGCACGCTGAAAATCACAGATGGCAAGATGAAAGCCTGGTGGCCTTACGTACGGGACGCGCTCCCTCTGGTACTCAAAGACGGCGTGCTGAGCCTCGAAACTCATTACAAGCTCAATCTGGCCAAGGAAACCGAACTGCTGCTGGACAAGACGTCCCTGAAGGTCGCGCCCTTTGCCATCGACGCGCCGGATGGCCGTCCGCTGGTGCGCCTGAAGAATCTTGAAGTCAGCGACACCTCGATTGATCTGGCCAAGCAACTGGTCACTGTGGGCAAGATTCGCAGCCAGGGCCTGGAAACCTGGGCCACGCGGGAAGCCGACGGCGAGCTGGACTGGCAGAAACTGTTCGCCAGCCAGCCCTCGAAAGCCGAGCAGAAACAAGCCGAAACAGAGAAGAAGCAACCGGCCACCGCCACCGGTGCCGAGACCACGGCCAGCCAGCCGGCGGCACCGAGCAAGCCCTGGCAGGTGCTGTTGCGCGATACCCAACTGCGTGACTACCGCATTCACCTGGCAGACAAGGCACCCAAGGAGCCGGTGGCGCTGGAGGTCGGCCCGCTCAACCTGGACATGACCGGCTTCGACAGCCTCAACAAGTCGCCTTTCAACATCAAGCTCGACACGGGCCTGGGCAAGCAAGGCAAGGTCACCGCCGAAGGCCAGGTCAACCTCTCCCCGGTCTGGACCAAGCTCAACGTCACCACCCGCGACATCGACCTGCGAGTGGCGCAATCCTATGTCACGCCGTTCATTCGTCTTGAAGTGCGCAGCGGCATGCTCAACTCCGATCTGGCCGTCGACCTGAAAAGCACCGAACCACTGGCATTGGGGATCACGGGCAAGGCGCAGGTCGATCAATTGCATACGCTCGACACGCTCAAGTCTCGAGACTTCGTCAAATGGCAGCGCTTGAATGTCGACGGCCTGAACTTCCAGTTGGGAGACAGCCTGAGCATCGCGACGATCAACCTCGACCAGCCATACGCTCGCTTCGTGATCGCCGACGACCGCACCACCAACATCGACGACCTGCTGATTCCGCAACCGGCAGACGGCGCGCCGGCGCAAACGTCGCCAGCAGCAAAAGCCAAACCCGCTGCACAGACCAAGACCGCACAAAGCGCAGACAAACCGATGGGCATCCACATCGGTCAGGTGAACATCAACAACGGCTCGGCCAACTTTGCCGACTTCAGCCTCACCCCCAACTTCGCCACGGCGGTTCAACAGCTCAACGGTACGATCGGCACCCTGGATAACCGCCAGGACAAACCGGCGCCTGTGGATATCAAGGGCAAGGTCGACCGCTATGCCCCCGTCACCATCAAGGGCGCGCTCAACCCGTTCAACCCGCTGGCCAGCCTGGACATTGCCACCAGCTTCAAGCGCGTCGAGCTGACCACCCTCACCCCCTACTCCGGCAAGTTCGCGGGGTATCGTATTCGCAAGGGCCGGCTGAACCTGGACCTGCATTACCTGATCACCAAAGGCCAGCTCAAGGCCGAGAACAAGGTGGTGGTCGAGCAACTGCAACTGGGTGAGAAGGTCGACAGCCCTGACGCTGTGAACCTGCCGCTGAAGCTGGCGATTGCCTTGCTCAAGGACGTCGATGGCAAGATTTCCATCGAGCTGCCTGTGACAGGGGATCTGAACAATCCGCAATTCAGCGTGATGCCGATCGTCTGGCAGACGCTGCGCAATCTGATCGTCAAGGCGGCGGCCGCGCCGTTCAAGCTGATTGGCGGGTTGCTCAGTGGTGGTGGCTCGGAAGATCTGGGTACGGTGGCCTTCGCAGCAGGCTCCGATGAGCTGAGCCCGGAGGCGCAGGCGTCGCTGGACAAACTCGCCCAGGCGCTGCAAAAGCGCCCGACCCTGCGGCTGGAAATCGAAGGCACCAGCGCCGAGGCCAGCGATGGGCCGCTGATTGCCCAGCAGCGACTGGAGCGTGAATACCAGAGCACCTACTACAAGATCCTGCAGCGTCGTGGCGACAAGGTTCCGGCCCAGGCAGCGGACCTCAAGGTGCCTGACGATGAAAAAGGGCCGATGCTGGACGGCATCTATCGCACCCGGCTCAAGCAGCAACCACCGGCCGAGTGGGTCGATCTGGGCAAGGAAGAGCGCCAGAACAAATTGCGCCAAGCCGTGCTCAAGTCCTGGAGTTCCAGCGCCCTGCTGCTGCGTCAGCTCGGCCAGGCGCGTGCCGGCAGCATCAAGGACTATCTGGTGGACAAGGGACAATTGGCCGATGACCGGGTCTATTTCGTTGATGCCACCCTTGGCCAACCGGAAAAAGACGGCCGTGTCATCAGCCCCCTGCATCTGGACAGCGAGTAACGACACTTGAAAAGCGTTTTGACAAGATGCATCGCGATGATTGGCCTCGCCGCACTGAGCGGCCTGACCCAGGCGGACACCTTGCGTTGTGGCAGCCAGCTGATCAGCGTTGGCGACAGAATGTTCGAAGTGCAGCAGAAATGCGGCCAACCGATCAGCCAGGACATCATCGGCTACAAAGAAACGGTGAACCACTTCCGGCAGGTCGATCAGGTACAGGTTCAGGAATGGATCTACGGCCCGAACAACGGGATGTATCAGTACCTGCGGTTCGAGGGTGGGCGGTTGATAAGGATCGACAGCAAGCGCGGAAAGTGATTGGCCTCACCAGATCCAAGCATGTCGACGTCCTGCTTCTGCCGAAGGCGTAGGAGCTGGCTTGCCTGCGATCACCCGGGGTCGCGCCCGACCGAAGCGGCAGCAAACCCTATGAACGCGGTATACCTGACATGGCCAAGGTGTCAGGTCTTGCGGCTGCTGCGCAGCCGATCGCAGGCAAGCCAGCTCCCACGCCTTCGGCAGAAGCAGCTGGTCTGGCGATCACCGCTCGTGCAGCGCCTCGGCGCGGGCTTTCAGGACGGGCTTGAGCAGGTAGCTGAGGATGCTCTTCTTGCCGGTGATGATGTCCACCGATGCAACCATGCCGGGGATAATCAGCAGCGGATGCTCGTCAGTCCCCAGATGGCTACGGTCAGTGCGCAACTTGATGACATAGAAGGTGTTCTTCTTCTCTTCATCCTGAATGGTGTCGGCGCCGATCTGTTCCAGCTTGCCTTTGAGCCCGCCATAAATGGTGTAGTCGTAGGCGGTGAACTTGATCATCGCTTCCTGGCCCGGATGCAGGAACGCAATGTCCTGCGGACGGATGCGGGCCTCGACCAGCAGGGTGTCATCCAGCGGTACGATTTCGGCGATGTCGCTGCCCGGCTGAATCACGCCACCTACGGTATTGACCAGCATCTGTTTGACGATGCCGCGCACCGGCGAGGTGACCATGGTGCGGTTGACCCGGTCTTCCAGGCCTTTAGCTGTCGACTGCGCCTTGGACAGGTTGGTGCGCGCCTCGTTGAGCTGGGTCAGGGCATCGCTGCGGAATTTGCCGCGAGTCTCGTCAATCTTGCGCTGAACCTCGGCAATCGCAGCCTGTGCACGAGGGATCGCAAGCGTGGTGCCGTCAAGCTGGCCACGGGTTTCGACCTCGGAGCGTTTCAAACGCAGAATGTCCACCGGCGACACCGCGCCCTGAGCCACCAGCGGCTCGGACATGCCGATTTCCTGACGCAGCAGGGCCAGGCTGTTACGGTACTGCTCCTGCTTGGAACCGAACTCACGCAGCTCCTGCTGACGCTGAATCAGCTGTTGCTGCAGCCCGCCAACTTCATCTACCAACTGCTGACGGCGGCTCTTGTAGAGCGACTCTTCGTTGGCCGCCTGACTGGCCGCCGACTTGCGAGCCTCGGCACTGATGTTCAGCGGGCGATCATCAACCTCGGCGCTCAATCGCTCAACGCGTAGCTCCATGGCCACGCGGTCAGCCTCGGTTTCACCGACGTTGGAAGCGAAACGGGTGTCGTCCAGACGAATCAAAGGCGCGCCGGCGTCTACGATCTCGCCGTCACGGGCGTAAATCTGCGCGACGATACCGCCCTCAAGGTTCTGGATTTTCTGCACCTTGGTCGAAGGAATCGCCTTGCCCTCGCCCTTGGTCACTTCGTCGATGACCGCGAAGTTGGCCCACAGCACCAGGAACACGAAGAACAGAATCACCGACCAGATGGTGATACGCACGATACGCGGTGCGTCATCGACCAGCGCCTTTTTGACTTCAGGCATCGGCTGGCCGTCGAGCGATGGCGAGCCCCTGAAGTAGCCGAAGATACCGCCGCCCGAATTTGGACCCGATTTAAGCAACACTGATCTGCCCCTTCTTCAACGCTTCCATTACAGCGGCTTTCGGGCCGTCGGCAAGAATCTGACCACGGTCGATCACCAACAGGCGGTCTACCAGAGAGAGCAACGAGGCGCGGTGTGTCACAAGAATCACGGTCTTTTTCTCGATAACGGCTTGCAGACGCTGTTTGAGGCGTTCTTCACCGGTGTTGTCCATGGCGCTGGTCGGTTCGTCCAGCAGCAGGATCGGCGGATTGAGCAACAGGGCACGGGCCAGGGCAACGTTCTGACGCTGGCCACCGGACAGGTTCTGGCCACGCTCGCCCACTTGCAGGTCGTAGCCTAACGGATGCAGGCGGGCGAATTCATGCACACCCGCCAGTTCGGCGGCTTGCAGGACCGTTTCGTCATCGACGTAACGGGCGCCCGACACCAGGTTGTCGCGCAGGGTGCCGGCCAGCAGCTGAATGTCCTGGGCGACGTAGCCGATGTTGTGGCGCAACTCGCTGACGTCAATCTGGCGAATGTCCACGCCGTCGACCAGCAGCGAGCCTTCATCCTGCTGATACAAACCGACCAGGAGCTTGGCCAGCGAGCTTTTACCCGAGCCGCTGCGGCCGATGATGCCGATCTTCTCGCCGGGGCGAACCGTCAGGTTGATGTTCTTGAGGGCCAGGTTTTCCTGGTTCGGGTAGGTGAACTCAACGTTGCGAAACTCCAGCGCGCCCTGAAGCACCTGACGGCTGAGCGGGCGTTCTTCGAAGTTGCGCTCTTGGGGCAACTCCATCATCTGGTCCACCGAAACCATGGTCACCTTGGCTTGCTGGTAGCGAGTCAGCAGACCGGACAACTGTGCCAGCGGGCCCAAGGCGCGGCCGCTGAGCATATAGCACGCCACCAGGCCGCCCATGCTGAGGTTGCCGTCGATAATCATGTAGACGCCGAAGCAGATCATCGCCACGCCTGCCAGCTGCTGGATCAGCAGAGTCAGGTTCATGGCCAGGCCAGACAGAATCTTGACTCGCAACTCCAGACGGCTGAGGGTGCCAATGGTCTGCTCCCATTGGTACTGGCGCTCGCTCTCGGCATTGTTGACCTTGACCGCATCAAGGCCCGACAAGGTTTCGATCAGGCTCGACTGGCGTTCGGCCCCCAGCGCCATGGTGCGCTCAAGGGTGGCGGTCAGCGGTTTTTGCAGGAAATGACCGATGCCCAGGGCCAGCGGGAACGCGACGATCGGGATCCAGACCAGATGCCCGCCCAAGAGCGCGATGACCAGGAGGATAATCAGGGTGAAAGGCAAGTCGATGAGGCTGGTCAGGGTCAGCGACGTCAAAAAGTCGCGCATGCCCTGAAACTCGTGGATGTTCTGCGCGTAGCTGCCGACCCGCGCCGGACGGAACTTCATCGCCATGCCGACGATGCGCTCGAACAGGGTCGCGGAAATGATCAGGTCGGTCTTTTTGCCAGCCAGGTCCAGGCACAGGCTGCGCAGGCCCTTGAGCAATAGATCGAACAGGTAGGCACCGCAGATACCGGCCGCCAGCACCCACAGTGTCGCGGTGGCCTGGTTTGGCACCACGCGGTCGTAGACGTTCATCACGAACAGCGGTGCGGCAAGCGCGATCAGGTTGATCACGAAACTGGCAGCGATCGCATCGGCGTACAGCCAGCGCGACAGCTTGAGGGTGTCCTTGAACCAGGAGCGCGCACGCGGAATCAGCGAGCCCATGGTCACGTCAAATTTGTGTTGCGGTTGGGCAAAGAACACTTTGCCGCTGTAATCCTTGGCCAGCGCTTCACGCTCGACCGTCACTTCGCCGCCGTCGCTTTCGCTGATGAGCAGCCGCGCCACGTCACCCGTCCAGCCCAGCAGAACGGCGCAGCGGCCCTCCTTGAGCAACAGCATGGCAGGCAAGGCGATGGCGGGGATCTGCTCGAGCTTGCGTACCAGCAGACGCCCCTGCAAACCGGCACGGGCTGCAGCACGGGGCAGCAGATCGGCGCTCAGTCGCTGGTTGGGCAACGGCAAACCGGTGCTCAACATCGCTCGGCTCGCCGGCTTCTGATGCAAGGCGCAGAGTGTCAGCAGACCATCAAGTAACGGATCATCATGCTGGCTACGTGGGTCATGACCTAGTTGGGCAGAAGGTAATTCCAAGTCCACGCTGACACTCTCTTTAAGCAATTAAAAGATCTGGCTCCTGACGCAAGCGCGTCAAGAATCAGTTCATACCCGGCAGTTTGACTGTCGGCTTTATATCATTCTGCACAACCGATGCCAGTGGAGCCACGACGCCCTGACTTTTCAGGAGAGTGCCGATGTCCGCCTGAATGCGGTACTGGGTGTAGGTTTTCAGGCTCTGCAGCTGCACCAGTCGCTGCTGCGCGGTGAACAATTCGTTCTCGCTGTCCAGCAGGTCGAGCAGGGTACGCTCTCCGAGGCTGAATTGCTGCTGGTACGACGTACGGACGCTGGTGGCCCGATCAACGTACTGCTGGGCGATCGGCACTTGCTGCGATGCGTTGTTGAAAGCGTTCCAGGCCAGGCCCAGTTCTTCGTTCAACTGACGCAGGGCGTTGTTGCGGATGTCCAGCGCCTGGCTGGTCTGGTAGGACTTGGACGTCAGGTCGGCCTTGTTGCTGCCACCGGCATACAGGTTGAACTGCATGCGCACCATCGCTTCCCAGCCGTTGTTGTGCCCTTCGTCGCCACCGACGTTGTTGTCGGCGTTGCGGCCCAGGTCAAAGTCAAAGCGGGGGTAGAAGGTCGATTTGGCGGCATCATACTGCTTCTCGGCAGCGGCGATGTCCGACTCTGCCGAACGCAGCACCGGGCTGTTGTCGAGCATTTGACGGCGGGCTTCTTCCAGATCCGCTGGCATCAAGGCAAACGGCGCCGGTTTTTCCAGCTGGTCAGGCAACTGGCCAACGGCACTCAGGTAGTTGGTCTGGGCGTCGGCCAGGTTGGTCTGTTCGGTAATCAGATTGTTCTGGGCCTGGGCGAGACGGGCATCGGCCTGATCCATGTCTGCCATTCGTCCGACACCACGGCTGGTGCGCAACTTGATCTGGTCGTAGATACGCTCGTGGCTCTTGAGGTTTTCCTGCGCCAGGCGAACCATCTCGCGCTGCGTAAGAACATCGATATAGACCTGCGCAACTGTCAGTGCAGTGCGCTCGGAAGTGTTCAGCAAAGAGTAACCGCGCGAGTTAGCGGTGGCTTGTTGACGCCCAACTTCGTTACTTGTCGCGAAACCGTCGAATAGCATTTGGCGCAGACGGATGGCAGACTCGCCGCGGTTTAGCGTCTGCCAGTGATTGCTGTCATTTTGCGCCCGCGTCGTTGGCGAGTCCGACCCCGCTCTACCGTACCCCGCCGTCACGTCGACGCGCGGCAGGTATCCACCCTTGGCCGCACGAACTGCATAATCCTGGGCAATGCGGGCGTTGACGCCTGCCTGCACCTCGGGATGCACGTCCATGGCCTTCTGCATGGCCTCTGGCAAGGTTTGTGCCTGCACAAAGCCGACGGAGAGAACGAAAGGTACAGCGGAGAGGAGTTGCACTCGCATTTTGTTTACTTCCCGAGAACGTACTTGTTCGAAAACGCAGCATTCACTGCTGCGTTGGATGAGAGTCATGAAGGAGATCGGCGGCGCCAGGCTGTTCTGAAGGGCTTCTGGGAGCGGACGACAGAAATACGCGATCTCAGAAAATATCAATGTGACATTACGAAAGCGATTGTTTAGGATGGCGCGAAATAGGTCAATAGTTTGGCAGAAAGTTAATGTCCGACCTTGAAACTAACAGTTAATAAATTGGCGCCAAATAATTAACATTAATTAAATCAAAAACTTAATTATTTGACGCCAATGTTTTGTAGTTTTTTATAGTCCCAATACGAATCGGAATCCCTTAGTGGCCAGTCGGCAGAGCGGATTCCACTGAACGGCAAATTCGGAGAGTCACCCCCATGAGCAGTGTTGTTGCCATCGTCAAAAGCATTGTTGGCCAAGTAGTCGCAGTCTCCCCGGAAGGGATTCGTCGTGTGCTCATCGAGGGTGACCGGCTCATGGCCGGCGAGCAGGTGCTGACAGGCCCGGAAGGCGCCGTCACGCTGCAACTGCCAGACGGACGTCAGTTGGACATGGGCCGTGACAGCCAGTGGAGCTCGGAAACCCCGACCTCCACCACCAACCTGGCTGAAGCCACCGCACAAGCCGCTCCTTCGGTTGCCGAACTGCAACAAGCCATCGCCGCGGGCGCCGACCCGACTAAAGATCTGGAAGCTACCGCTGCGGGCCAGACCACTGGCACCTCCGCCGATGGCGGCAATGCCGGTGGCGGCCACAGTGTGGTGATGCTCACCGAAACAGCTGACGTCGTTGACCCGACAATCGGCTACCAGACAGCTCCACTGGGTGCGGCATTCACCACCGCCAGCCTGCAGACCGCTGGCGACGAGACGCAGAACACCCGTACTCCGTCGACACTCAGCCTGACTGGCACCCAGACCATCACCGAAGCCGGTGGTGTGCTGGTCTACACCGCTACGCTCACCGTCGCGGCGCAGTCAGCACTGACCGTCACCCTGTCCAACGGCCAGATCATCACCATCGAAGCCGGCCAGTTGAGCGGCAGCGTCAACGTGCCAATGGCAGACGCAAATGACGTCTACATCAACCCGGGCCAGATCAGCACGACGATTACCGGCACCACCGGTGGCGACGGGATCACTGTCACGATCAACCCGCAACCGGCCAACACTGAAGTTACCGATACCGTCGACACCACCACGATCGCCCTGTCCAGCGACGCGACGGCGACCGAAGGCGGCCAGATCACCTACACCGCGACCCTGACCAACGCTGCACAGACAGCCGTCACCGTGACGCTGTCCAACGGCGCGGTCATCAGCATCGCGGCGGGCCAGTCCAGCGGCTCGGTCAACGTCAACGCCCCTGCCAACGACGTCTACAAGAACACGTCCACCGTCAGCGCCACCATCACCGGCGCTTCGGGTGGCAACTTCGAACAATTGGCTATCGACGGCAAAGCGGCGTCGACCACCATCGTCGACTCCATCGACACCACGCGCGTCACCCTGTCGGCCAGCAGCACCGTTGCCGAAAACGGCACCATCACTTACACCGCCACCGTGTCCAACCCGGTGACCGGCTCGCCAGTGAGCGTCACGCTGGACAACGGCAAGACCATCACCATCGGCGTTGGCCAGAGCAGCGGCAGCACCACAGCCGTTGCGAGCAACGACGTCTATGTCGGCCACAGCAACATCAACGCCCAGATCACGGGCGTCAGCGGCGGCAACTACGAAAACCTGACCTTCAGCACCACCCCGGCGACCACCACTGTTACCGATGTGCGTGATACCACCACGCTGAGCATTTCTGGCGCTTCTTCAGTCGTCGAAGGCGCCACCGCTGCCTATTCCGTGACCCTGGACAATCCGGCCCATGCTCCGGTCACGGTCACACTCAGCTACAGCGGCAAGGCGATTGACGGCACTGACTTCACCGGCACTAAAACCGTCGTCATCGCCAACAACGAAAGCAGCGCCAACTTCACCGTAACCACCAAAGACAATGCGCTGATCGACGGGTCGCGGGACTTCACCGTCACCGTGGTTTCGGCTACCGGTGGCAACTTTGAAAACCTGGTTGTCAGCTCGACCTCTGGCAGCGTGACGACCACGATTCTGGATAACGATGCAGTGGTCACGCCGCCGGCTGGCGATAAACCGACCATCGATCTGGACGCCAATGATTCCAGTGGCGCGACTGGCAACAATTACAAAACAACCTTCACCAAGGGTGATGGCCCTGTGTCGATTGCCGACACCGACGTCAAGATCACTGACGATGGCCAGATCACCAAAGCCGTCATCAGCATCAATGGCGCCCATGTCACTGGCGACGCGCTTGCCGCCTCGGCTGCGCTGCCTGACAAGTTCACCGCAGTCACAAGTGCTGATGGCAGCAGCATCACCCTGACGGTCAAATCCGGCAGCACTGCAACGCTGGCCGACTTCCAGGACGCAATCAGCGCGATTACGTTCAGCGCCACCGACTCGACTGCGAGCACCCGTACCATCAGCGTGCAGCTGACTGACAACGCCAGCAACACGTCCAACACGGCACTGACCACCGTGACACTCAATGGCGCGGTCGTTGCCCCCACCAATACCCCACCAACCATCACCTTCACCGGCGGTGCTTTCACTGAAGGCGGCGCGCAGGTCGATCTGGTCAAGGGCCTGACCATCACCGATCCGGACGGTGTGAACGGTAGCGACAATGCCAAGCACCTGAGCAGCGCCACCATCACCCTGACCAACATGCAGGCCGGCGATGTAATTTCGTCGAGCTATGACAGCGGCACAGGCAGCGGCGATGCCCTGGGCATTCACTACACCGTCGTCAACGATGGCAGCGGCAAGATCACCATCACCTTGACGGGCGATGCGTCGATTGCCAACTACGAAGCGCTGATCAACTCGATCAAGTTCTCCGAAACCGGCAACGACTCCACGCTGCCGGCACGCGGGATCAATATTTCGATCACCGACGTCAGCCCGAACAGCGCGGCTAACCAGCCGGCCAGTCACAGCGATACCGTCACGGTAACTCCTGCTGGCACGACACCGACCGATCCGACCAACGAAGCGCCGACCATCACTTTTACTGGCGGCAACTTCACCGAAGGCGGCGCCGTGGTTGACCTGATCAAGGGCCTGACCATCACCGATCCGGACGGTGTGAACGGCAGCGACAATGCCAAGCACCTGAGCAGCGCCACCATCACCCTGACCAACATGCAGGCCGGCGATGTAATTTCGTCGACCTACGACAGTGGTACAGGCAGCGGCGATGCCCTGGGCATTCACTACACCGTCGCCAACGATGGCAATGGCAAGATCACCATCACCCTGACGGGCGATGCGTCGATTGCCAACTATGAAACGCTAATCAACTCGATCAAGTTCTCCGAAACCGGCAACGACTCCACGCTGCCGGCACGCGGGATCAATATTTCGATCACCGACGTCAGCCCGAACAGCGCGGCTAACCAGCCGGCGAGTCACAGCGATACCGTCACGGTAACTCCTGCTGGCACGACACCGACCGATCCGACCAACGAAGCGCCGACCATCACCTTTACTGGCGGCAACTTCACCGAAGGCGGCGCCGTGGTTGACCTGATCAAGGGCCTGACCATCACCGATCCGGACGGTGTGAACGGCAGCGACAATGCCAAGCACCTGAGCAGCGCCACCATCACCCTGACCAACATGCAGGCCGGCGATGTAATTTCGTCGACCTACGACAGTGGTACAGGCAGCGGCGATGCCCTGGGCATTCACTACACCGTCGTCAACGATGGCAACGGCAAGATCACCATCACCCTGACGGGAGATGCATCGATTGCCAACTACGAAGCGCTGATCAACTCGATCAAGTTCTCCGAAACCGGCAACGACTCCACGCTGCCGGCACGCGGGATCAATATTTCGATCACCGACGTCAGCCCGAACAGCGCGGCTAACCAGCCGGCGAGTCACGATGGCACGGTCACTATCACGCCTGATACCAACGAAGCGCCGACCATTGCAGTTACTGCGGGCGAACTGCATGAAGGTGAAGCGAAGGCTGGCGATACCGCCGCCACCTTCACCCCTCACGACGATCAGACGGATGCAGACAAGCTGACCGTCAAATTCGTCGATGGCAGCAACAATGACGGCTTCTACGAAATCAAGGATGGCAAGGTCGTCCTGACCGACGCAGGTGCTGCCCAGGTCAACGCTGGCCACACCCTGCCGCAGGTTCAGCTGGAGGTTAGCGATGGTCTGAAAACCGGCAACGGTTCCGCCACTCCGGATGTGGTGCTCAACGCAGCACCGACTCTCAGCGTTACTCCTGGCGAACTGCATGAAGGTGAAGTCAAGGCTGGCGACACCGCCGCG
>Ga0207713_1000311_pt1 | contig 55596 bp, 50 predicted proteins | sample KBSS64metaG_FD_184404 | JGI IMG/M metagenome (GOLD analysis project Ga0207713, IMG submission 184404) | Switchgrass rhizosphere microbial communities from Kellogg Biological Station, Michigan, USA - KBS S6-4 metaG (SPAdes) (version 2) | ecosystem: Host-associated > Plants > Roots > Rhizosphere >...
GCCGAGTTCGGCGCCGCCCAGGCGGAAATCGCGCAGCGCGTTGTCCAGCACCTTGCGCCGCGCGGCGTCGTAGCCGGCGGCCTCGGGCGCGGCGGCGAGCGCGCGGTATTGCGCGAACAGCGCCAGGTTCTGCCCCAGCGCGCTGGAGAAGCGCGTCACCTTGGGCAGGTTGGCGTTGTAGGCCTCGCGCAATGCCGGGGTGTTGACCACGCCCTGCAGGTGGTTGACCTGGCCCCAGGCGCGCCACAGGCGCTCGGTGGCGTCGTCCAGCGGCGCCAGGAAGCTGTCCCAGTGCGGCGGCGTCACCTGCTCGGCATGGGCGACCGCCGCCTCGGCCTGCGCCAGCAGCGCGTCGATCGCCGGGCCGACGTGCTCGGGCTGGATCGCATCGAAACGCGGCAGGCCGGAAAAATCGAGCAGGGGATTGGTCATCGCGGAAGTCTCGGTCGCAAGGGGGGAAGGCCGACGGCGCCGGCCATGGTGCAGAGATGGCGGTCAGTTCAGCGCGGCACAAGGCAGCGGCGGCAACCCGGCGCCGGCCACCGCCGCGGCCAGTTGCGCGTCGGCCTGGTCCACGTCGATGCCGTGCTCGGCGTACCACTGCGGCCGATAGTAACTGTGCACATAGCGCTCGCCGCTGTCGCACAGGATGGTGACGATGGCGCCGCCACGGCCCTGCTCGCGCATGCGCGTGGCCGCCTGCAGCACGCCGACGAAGTTGGTGCCGGTGGAGCCGCCCACGCGCCGGCCCAGGCGCGCGCTGACATAGCGCATCGCCGCCAGGCTCAGCGCGTCGGGCACCTTGACCATCGCGTCGACGCAGCTGGGGATGAAGCTCGGCTCCACCCGCGGCCGGCCGATGCCTTCGATGCGCGAACCGCCGGTGCTTTCCAGGCCGGCGTAGTCGCGCCCGGCCAGCGCCTCGCGGTAGCCGTCGAAGAACAGCGACACTTCCGGGTCGGCGCACAGGATGCGGGTGGGATGGCGCCGATAGCGCACGTAGCGGCCGAGCGTGGCCGCGGTGCCGCCGGTGCCGGGGCTGCACACGATCCACTCCGGGATCGGATGCGGCTCTTCCTGCATCTGCCGGAAGATCGATTCGGCGATGTTGTTGTTGGCGCGCCAGTCGGTGGCGCGCTCGGCGTACAGGAACTGGTCCATGAAGTGGCCGCCGCTCTCGCGCGCCAGTTGCACCGAATCGGCATGCAGGTCGCAGGCGCGCTGCACCAGGTGGCAGCGGCCGCCCTGGAACTCGATCGCCGCGATCTTCTCCGGCGACGTGCTGGCCGGCATCACCGCGATGAACGGCAAGCCCAGCAGGCGCGCGAAGTACGCCTCGGAGACCGCGGTGGAGCCGCTGGAGGCCTCGATCACCGGCCGTCCCTCGCGCAGCCAGCCGTTGGCCAGCGCGTACAGGAACAGCGAGCGCGCCAGGCGGTGCTTGAGGCTGCCGGTGGGGTGGCTGGACTCGTCCTTGAAGTACAGGTCGATGCCGGGGAAACCGGGCAGGTCCAGCGGGATCAGGTGGGTGTCGGCCGAGCGGTTGAAGTCGGCTTCGATCTTCTGGATGGCGGCGGCCACCCAAGCGCGATGGGTCATGGCGGTGTGCAGGGCGGAAACATCGCGTCCACGATACACGTCCGCTCCCGCCCTGGGGCGTCGCGCGACCGCGCGGTCGCGGCGGCGTTCACCCGACAGCCCGCGCCGCCAGGGCTGCGGGGCATGCCGCGGCGCCGCTTTCAGTGCGCCGCGACCTGGAATCCGGCATCGGCGATGGCGCGCGCGATCGCCGCCGGGTCGGTGCGGGCGTCGTCGTACTCCACGCCCACGCGGCCGCCCTCCAGCACGACCTCGGCCGTGGCGATGCCGGCGCTGGCTTGCAGCACCCGTTGCAGCCGCGCCGTGCAGCCGCCGCAGGTCATGCCGTGGACGACGAGATCGAGATGGCGCATGCAGGAATCCTCCTTCAGGAAAAATCGATGGGCTCGGCGGCAGCGCGCTCAGCGCGGCCGCCAGCGGTTCAGCAGCAGCGAGTTGCCGAGCACGGACACCGAACTCAGCGCCATCGCCGCGCCGGCGATCACCGGGTTGAGCAGGCCGAACGCCGCCAGCGGGATGCCGAGCACGTTGTAGACGAAGGCGAAGAACAGGTTCTGGCGGATCTTGCGCAAGGTCGCCGCGGACAGGTCGATGGCGGTCGCCACGCCGTCCAGGTCGCCGTGCACCAGCACCACGTCGGCCGCTTCCACGGCCACGTCCGAGCCGGCGCCGATGGCGAAGCTGACGTCGGCCGCGGCCAGCGCCGGCGCATCGTTGATGCCGTCGCCGACCATGCCCACGTGCGCGCCGCGTTCGGCCTGCAGGCGCCGCACCTCCGCGGCCTTGTCCTGCGGCAGCACCTCGGCCAGCACCCGCTGGATGCCGGCCTGCGCGGCCACCGCCTGCGCGACCTGGCGGTTGTCGCCGCTGAGCATGGCCACCTCGATGCCGCGCGCCTTGAGCCGCGCGACCGCCTCGACGGCGCCGTCGCGCAACGGATCGGCGATGGCGACGATCCCGGCGAGTTCGCCGTCCAGCGCCACGCCGACCACGCTCTGCCCGCGCGCCTGCGCCGCCTCCGCTGTTTGCAGCAGGGCCGCGTCCGGTACCTGCACCGCCAGTTCGCGCATCCAGGCCAGCGACCCCAGCGCCACGTCGCGGCCCTCGACGCGGCCGCACACGCCCTGGCCGGGCAGCGTCTGCACCGCCTCCGGCCGTGGCGCGGGCACCGCGCCGCGCACGCCGGCGTCGGCCGCACGGCGCACGATCGCCTGCGCCAGCGGATGCGTCGACCCGGTCTCCAGCGCCGCGGCCAGGCGCAGCAGCGCCGCGGCGTCGCCGCCCTGCGCCACCTGCATCGTGGTCACCTGCGGCCGGCCCTCGGTCAGGGTGCCGGTCTTGTCCAGCACCAGCGTGGTCAGCGTGCGCGCGCGCTCCAGCACCTCGGCGTTGCGGATCAGGATGCCGGCGCGGGCGCCGACCCCGGTGCCGACCATGATCGCGGTCGGCGTGGCCAGGCCCAGCGCGCACGGGCAGGCGATCACCAGCACCGCCACCGCATGCACCAGCGCGGTGGCGAAGCTGCCGCTCAGCGCCCAGGTCGCGGCCAGGGTCAGCGCGGCGATGGCGATCACCGCCGGCACGAACACCGCGGCGATGCGATCGACCAGACGCTGCACCGGCGCCTTGGAGCCCTGCGCGGCGTCGACCATGCGCACGATCTGCGCCAGCAAGGTGTCGGCGCCGACGCCGGTGGCGCGCGCGCGCAGCATGCCGAGCTGGTTCACGGTGGCCGCGAACAGGCGACTGCCCGGCGCCTTGGCCACCGGCATGGCCTCGCCCGACAGCATCGCCTCGTCCACGCTGGAGCGGCCCTCGAGCACCTCGCCGTCCACCGGCACGCGCTCGCCGGCGGCGACCACGAACACGTCGCCGACCGCCAGCTCGGCGGTATCGACCTCCACGATCATGCCGTCGCGCTCCACCCTGGCCGTGGTCGGCTTGAGCGCGAGCAGGGCGTGGATCGCCGCCGAAGTCCTGCGCCTGGCGCGCGCTTCCAGCAGGCGCCCGAGCAGGATCAAGGTGATGATCGCGGCGCTGGCCTCGAAGTACACATGCTGCCCGGCCAGGCCGAACACGGTGACCGCGGCGCTGTACAGATAGGCCATGCTGGTGCCGAGCGCGACCAAGACGTCCATGTTGGCGCGGCCGTTGCGCAGCGCCGCGACGCCGCCGCGGTAGAAGCGCGCGCCGAGCCAGAACTGCACCGGCGTGGCCAGCAGCAGCTGCAGCCAGCGCGGCAACGGCTCGGCGTGCTGGCCATCGAGCGCGTGGTCGAGGGCGGAGAGGTCGAACATCCCGGCCATCTGCGCGAGCAGCGGCAGGGTCAGCAGCAACGCCGCGGCGAACCGCGCCAGTTCGTGCCGCCAGGCGCGGCGCTCGGCCTGCGCGCGCGCGGCCGTCTGCGCCTGGTCCAGTTCGCGGACCACGCTGGCGCCGAAGCCGGCCTTGCCGATCCGCGCGATCAGCTCGGCCGGCGCGACCGCGTCGGGCAGGTATTCCACGCGCGCCCTGGCCGAGGCCAGATTGACCGCCGCGGCGACCACCCCCGGCGTGCGCGCCAGCACCGTGTCGATCGCGGCCGCGCAGGAGGCGCAGCTCATGCCCTCCAGGTCCAGCGTCGCGGTCTGGGTCGGTACCGTGTAGCCGGCCTGGCCGATGTGCCGCAGCAGGGCGCGCGCGTCCACCTGTTGCGGGTCGTAGTCCAGGCGCAGGCGCGCGGCGGCGAGGTCGGCCTGGGCGCTGACCCCGGGCAAGCGGTTGAGCGCCTGCGCCAGGGCGGCGGCGCCGGCGGCGTCGCGCAGACCGGGCACGGTCAGGCTCAGCGTGGCGCTGGCGGACGCGTTCATGCCGGCGGCTTGGCGGGCGCGGCGCCGCGAATGTCGCCGAGGATGGGGCAGCCCTCGGGGGCGCCGCGGCCCGGGCATTCCTCGACCAAGACCGCCAGCGCATCGCGCATCTCGGTCAGTTGGGCGATGCGCTGGTCCAGTGCGTGCAGGCGCTCGCTGGCGCGCTGCTTGATGCCCTCCACGCCGTGCAGGCGATCGTCCTGCAAGGCGAGCAGGTCCGCGATCTCCTCCAGCGAGAACCCCAGCTCCTTCGCGCGGCGGATGAAGCGCACCCGCTGCACGGCGGCGACATCGTAGTCGCGGTAGCCGGAGGCGCGCCGCGGCGGCGCCGGCAGCAGGCCCTGGCGCTCGTAGTAGCGGACCGTGTCGATGGCGACGCCGGCCTGGCGCGCCAGCGTGCCGATGGTGAAGCGGGACGGAGGAGTGACCGGTTTCATGCGCCCACGCTACTCCCTGGAGCGTGGTCCAGGGTCAAGACGGGATCGCCGGCGCCTGCGACGCGTTCATTGACCGCTCACATGGGAGCGGTGCCTTGCCGGACAAGCGCTTGCGGGCACGCACGAGCGACCTGGACCCGGGTCCAGGGTGAGTGGAACGGGCGCCCCTTCGGCGCCGATGCGCTTGCCGGCGGCGATCGCTCCAGTATCCTGCGTGCATCGCCTCGCTTCGCTCGTCCTCCGTGCCGATCTTCGCCCTGCTGACCCGCCTGCTGTTGTGCCTGAGCCTGGTGCTCAATGGCGCCGGCGTGGCCGTGGCGACGCCGGGCATGAGCGCTGCGCCGCACGCAGCGGCCGAGGCGGATGTCCCACGCCACGCCGCCGCGCCCGCGCATGACGCACGCAGCGCGGACGCGGCGATGCCCTGCCACACGCAGGACGCGGCCACGGCGCCCGCCGCGGACCCGGACGCCGTGCACCACCACGCGCATTCCGGCAAGCCTGGCTGCTGCGGCAGCGCCGCCGGCTGCCAATGTCCGCATGCGCAGCCGCTGCCGGCACTGGTCGCACTGCCCATGACCCTGCCGATCGCCGCGCAACGCCTGTTCCCCCACGGCCGCGCCGATGGCCGCGGCGCGCCCGGCCTGCCGCGCCTGGAACGACCTCCCAGCGCCTGATCGCGACGCTGCCGCCCGCCGGCGGCACCGCCGTGGCCGCGCGCCTGCGCGCCGCCGCTCCCTGCGCGCATCGCCCTGGCGATGGCGCATCGCATCGCATCGAGGTTCGTCCATGACATTCCCCTCCTCCGGCCAGCCGGCGCTGCCGTCGCGGCGCCGTTTCGTCACCGGACTGGCGCTGGGCGCCGCCGCCGGCCTCGGCGGCCTGTCGCTGCGCCCGGCCCAGGCCGCGGCGCTGGCGCGCGACGGCGCCCTGCCCTACCAACTGCACGGCACCGCGTTCGACCTGAGCATCGGCAGCGCACGGGTCAACTTCACCGGGCGCGAGCGCCCGGCCATCACCGTCAACGGCAGCCTGCCCGCGCCGATCCTGCGCTGGCGCGAAGGCGACACCGTCGAGGTGCGCGTGGCCAACCGACTGCCCGGCCACACCCAGACCTCCGTGCATTGGCACGGCCTGCTGCTGCCGGCCAACATGGACGGCGTGCCCGGCATGAGCTTCGACGGCATCTACCCGGGCGAGAGCTACCAGTACCGCTTCACCCTGCGCCAGTCCGGCACCTACTGGTACCACAGCCATTCGCTGCACCAGGAACAGGCCGGCCTGTACGGCGCCATCGTGATCGATCCGCTGCAGCCGCCGCCCTACCACTACGACCGCGAGCACGTGCTGCTGCTGTCGGACTGGACCGACCTGGACCCGGCCGCGCTGTTCCGGCGGCTGAAGAAGATGCCGTCCTACGACAACACCTACCAGCGCACCATCGGCGACTTCGTGCGCGACGCGCGCGAAGACGGGCTGCGCGCCACCCTCGCCGACCGCGGCATGTGGGGACGCATGCGGATGACGCCCAGCGACCTGTCCGACGTCAATGCCAACACCTACACCTACCTGCTCAACGGGGTCGCCCCCGGCGGCAACTGGACCGGCGAATTCCGCCCCGGCGAGAAGCTGCTGCTGCGCCTGATCAACGCCTCCAGCATGACCTACTTCGACGTGCGCATCCCGGGCCTGAAGCTGACCGTGGTCGCCGCCGACGGCCAGTACGTGCATCCGGTGAGCGTGGACGAACTGCGCATCGCCGCGGCCGAGACCTACGACGTGCTGGTCGAACCCGACGGCCAGGACGCCTACACGGTGTTCGCGCAGGACATGGGCCGCACCGGCTATGCGCGCGGCACCCTGGCGGTGCGCCAGGGCCTGGAGGCGCCGGTGCCGGCCAACGATCCGCGTCCGCTGCTGCGCATGCAGGACATGGGCCACGACATGGGCGCGCATGCCGGCATGGAGCACGGCGGCGGCGCGACCCCAATGAAGGGCATGGAAGGCGGCTGTGGCGCCAGCATGGGCATGGCCGGCATGGACCATGGCGCGATGGGGCACACGGCGCACGTGGCGGCGGCCACCGGCGCGGCGCCCACGCATCCGCGTAGCGAACGCGGCAATCCGCTGGTGGACATGCAATCCTCCGCCACTGCGCCGAAGCTGGACGATCCCGGCATCGGCCTGCGCGGCAACGGCCGCCGCGTGCTCACCTACGCCGACCTGCACAGCCTGTTCGACGATCCCGACGGACGCGAACCCGGGCGCGAGATCGAACTGCACCTGACCGGCAACATGGAGAAGTTCGCCTGGTCCTTCGACGGCATTCCGTTCGCCGGCGCCGCGCCGCTGCGCTTCAACTACGGCGAGCGCCTGCGCATCGTGCTGGTCAACGACACGATGATGCAGCACCCGATCCACCTGCACGGCATGTGGAGCGACGTGGAGGACGCCGCGGGCCGCTTCCAGGTGCGCAAGCACACCGTGGACATGCCGCCGGGCACGCGCCGCAGCTACCGCGTGCGCGCCGACGCGCTGGGCCGCTGGGCCTACCACTGCCACCTGCTGTACCACATGGACGGCGGCATGATGCGCGAAGTGCGGGTGGAGGCATGAGCGCCGCTATGCGCGCCACGCTGGCGCAGGCGGTCGGCCTGGCACTGCTGCTCGTCCATGGCGTCGCGCCCGCGCAGCACGCGCACCCACATGAGCAGATGCAGATGCCGGCAGTGTCTGACGCAACAAGCGCCGTGGCGCCGGCCGATGGGGCCGCTGCGCCTGTCGTCGCGGCGGCGCCGATGGCGGCACCGTGTGTCTGTCCGGATGCCGACGCTGCGACGCGCCCGCAGGCCCAAGCGGCGCCGAGTGCCGCCGCCGACCACACCGGGATGGCGCATGCGCACGACGCCCAGGCGGAAGGGGTTGCGCACGGCGATGTCCATGCGCGCGATGTGGGAGGCGACGCCACGCCTGCCGACACGGCGTCGACGGCTCCGATGGCGCGCGGCGAGTTACGGCGCGCGGACGCGCGGCACGACGCACACGCTGCTCACGTCGCAACGATGCGCGCTGACATGCCGCCAACCGACGCGGATCCTGCCGTGGCACCGGTTGGCGCGGCTCAAGCGGCGCACTCAGCGCATTCCGACCACGCCGATCACGCGACGCGGGATCGCGCCATGCCGGACCACGCCGGAATGCAACAGCCCGCTACGGCACCGGCAGCGCCAACACAACAGCCCAGTACCACCTGCACCTGCGCCGACGCAGCCACCACGGCGCTGCCGCGCGAACCGATCCCTCCGATCACCGACGCCGACCGCGCCGCCGCGTTCCCGGCCTTGCGCGAGCACACGATGCAGCACGGTCCACCGCGCGTCGGCTACCTGCTGCTCGATCGTCTCGAGGGCTGGGACACCGAACGCGGCAGCGGCCAGGCCTGGGAAGCCAGCGCCTGGTATGGCGGCGACATCCATCGCCTGTGGTTGCGCAGCGAAGGCGAGCGCAGCGGCGGCCATACCGAGGCGGCAGACCTGGAAGCGCTGTACGGCCGCGCGGTCTCGCCGTGGTGGGACCTGCTGGTGGGCGTGAAACAGGACGTCGCGCCGGGCGGTGCGCGCACCTCGGCGGCGTTCGGCGTGCAAGGCATGGCGCCGTACAAGTTCGAGGTCGCGGCCACGCTGTACGTCGGCGAAGGCGGCAGCGCCAGTGCGCGCCTGGAAGGCGAGTACGACGTGCTGCTGACCAACCGCTGGATCCTGCAGCCGCGGCTGGAAGCGGAGGCGACCTTCGCCGACGATCGCGCGCACGGCATCGGCAACGGCCTGTCCACGGTCGAGGCGGGATTGCGTCTGCGTTATGAGATCAGCCGCCGCGTCGCGCCCTATCTCGGCGTGGTCCACGAGCGCGCGTTCGGCGCGACCGCGGACTATCGCCGTGACGCGGGAGAATCCGCGCGCGACACGCGCGTGGTGGCCGGCGTGCGAGTCTGGTTCTGAGCAACCGCCAGCGCATTAGTTCCGAACGGCAATGACCCTTGTAGGAGCGGCTTCAGCCGCGACAGGCTCCATCAGCACCTTGTCGCGGCTGAAGCCGCTCCTACACTGCTTCGCCAACCGAAATGGCACGCCACGCAGCAGGCGCCGCCATAACGCCTCGCAACCGCTCATGCGCGCAGCGCACCATCCTCACCGACCCGCCATCCACGCGGCGGGCGCAGCGCGCCCAGCGTGCGCACCAACTCCTGGTAGCTGCGCGCCAGTTGCGCGAACAGACCGGCGTCGCTGGCGCGGGTTTCGGCCACTTCGTAGTAGGCGCCACGGCCCAGGTCGATGAAGTAGTCCACGCTGACCCGGCGCCGCGCGGCGACGCCCGGGAACAGGCCGGCGATCAGCAGGCAGCCGTCGCCGACCTCGCGCAGCGCGTCGGCGCGGGCGCGCCCGACCTGCTCCTGCGCATGCAGCCAGGCCAGCGCCTGGGTGCGCGACAGCAGATGCCCATCGGCCTGGTAGCGCAGCAACACGAACACCAGGTAGCTCTCGCGCGATTCGTCCAGCGGCCGGCCCAGCCGCTGCCCTGCCTCGTGCACCAGCGCCTGCCACAGTTCGGCCGGCGCCCCCTGTCTGAAAGACTCGTACATGCGTCCTCCTGCGTGGTGGGAACCCTCGCCAGGAGCTTATGCATAACCTGGGCCACTGCGTTGGCAGCCGACCGCCGCGGCTGCCAATCCTGCGTGCGCGCGCGGCGAACGCGCCGCGCAAGGCTCGCGGACATGCGGATGCAGCGCGATGCCGGAATCACCGACAAGCGCACAGCACATCGGCGCGGCATGGATCGATGAGCATCGGCAATCTCGCAACGGTAGGCTCGCGACCGCATTGCCGGCGCATGGCGCCAGCATGTCGACAGAACCTGTCCTCTTTACGCGCCGGCACCGCGACGCGGCGGCAACCTCCTTACTTCTTCTTGGCAGCGCCCTTGCGGGCCGATCCAGGAGCCGGCTGCGCCTGCGCGCGCCGTGCCGCCAGACCGTGCAGGATCAGGTCGATGCCGGCCAGGAAATCCATCCGGTCGTCATGCGTGCGCAGTTGGACGGCCATCCCGCGCACGAACGGGTACGCGTCCGCGTCCAGCCGCGACCACGCGTCCGCCACCGCATCCAGGAACTCGGACCTGACGATGCCGCGCACGCGCGCGATCTGGGTGTTGGCCGCGTTCTGCCCGGCCACGCCGAGGATGTAGCTCAACAACGCGGCGACCGCCGCCCACTGCGCGTGATCCGGCACGCCGAGCGCGCGCACCTGCTGGCCGATGCGCTCGACGACGCGCACGATCGGCAACTCGCCGGGCGCGCGGGTGAGCGCCGAGCCCATCCACGGATGCGCATCGATCGCATCGAACATGCCCAGCGCCAGCGCGCGCAACGCCGCCTCCGGCGTGGCGTCGGCGCATGGCGCCTGCAAGGTGCGCGCGACGATGGCGTCGCAGGCGGCGGTCAGCAGATCGCGCTTGTCGGCGACATGCCAGTAGAGCGCGCCGGGGCCGGTGGCGAGCCGTTCGGACAGCGCGCGGAAGGTCAGCCCGCCCTCGCCGCCGCTGTCCAGCAGCGCGATCGACGCGTCCACGATCTGTTCGCGCGAGAGCGATGCCTCGCGTCGCGGGGTGCCGCGGGTTGTCTTGGCCATGCCTCATGTTGACACGAGTGGAACGCCATTCCAATATATTGGAACGACGTTCCATTCCTGCTTGCGTCCCTCCCGGCGCTTCCTCGACCAAGGATTCAGATGCACACTCCCATCGCGATCATCGGCGCCGGACTCGGCGGGCTCATGCTCGCCCGCGTGCTGCACGTGCACGGCATCGCCGCCACGCTCTACGAAGCCGAGGCCTCGGCGCAGGCCCGCCCGCAGGGAGGCCTGCTCGATATCCACACCTACAACGGCCAGCGCGCGCTCAAGGCCGCCGGCCTCTACGACGCGTTCCTCGACCTCGTGCTTCCCGGTGCGGACGCCAAGCGCATCGTCGACAGCCAGGGCGCGCTCCTGATCGACCGGCCCGACATGGGCGGCGGCACCCGACCCGAGGTGGATCGCGGACACCTGCGCCGGCTCCTGCTCGACGCACTTCCCGCGGACAGCATCCGCTGGGGACGCAAGCTGGCCACGGCCATCCCGCTCGCCGACGGGCGCCACCTGCTGCGCTTCGCCGACGGCGCGGCCGTGACCACCGATCTGCTGGTGGGGGCGGACGGCGCCTGGTCGCGCGTGCGTCCGCTGCTGTCCGCCGCGGTGCCCGTCTACACCGGCACCTCGTTCATCGAGACCTACCTGTTCGACGGCGATACCCGCCACCCCGCCAGCGCGCGGACGATCGGCGGCGGCACGCTGATGGCGGTCGCGCCGGGCAAGGGCATCCTCGCCCACCGCCATGCCGACGGGACCCTGCAGGGCTACGTGTCGCTGAACAGGCCGGAAGACTGGTTCGCGCGCCTCGACTTCGCCGATCCGGCGACCGCGCTGGCCCGCGTCGCCGCGGAATTCGATGGCTGGGCCCCGGCGTTGACCGCACTCGTCACCGACAGCGACACCGCCCCCGTGCTGCGCCCGATCCATGCCCTGCCGATCGAGCACCGCTGGGGACGCAGGCCCGGCGTGACATTGCTGGGCGACGCGGCGCACCTGATGTCGCCGTTTGCCGGCGAAGGCGCCAATCTCGCGCTCTACGACGGCGCCGAACTCGGCAAGGCCATCGCCGCCCATCCCGGCGCGCTCGACGCCGCGCTCGCCGCGTACGAGAGCGCGCTGTTCCCGCGCAGCGCGGCCTTCGCCGAAGAGTCGGCGCAGAACCTGGCGATGTTCTTCGACGCCGACGCGCCACGGGGGCTGGTCGCGTTCTTCCAGAGCGTGGCTGGCTAGCGCATCGGCTACGCAGAAGCCGCCGTGCCGCCTCGCGCCGGCACGGCGGCATCGCATCGGCATCGGCCAGCGGCTGCGGGCTTCTCACACCACCGCTGCGCCAGGGCGATCCATGCGCGGCGCGTGCCGGCTTGCGAAGGCACGCAGGCCGGCCCGGGCGGCGCACACCGGCAATTATTCCACCGTCACCGACTTGGCCAGGTTGCGCGGCTTGTCCACGTCGGTGCCGCGCGCCAGCGCGGTGTGGTAAGCCAGCAACTGCACCGGGATGGTGTGCACCACCGGGCTCAGCAGGCCGGCGTTGCGCGGGGTGCGGATCACGTGCACGCCTTCGGATTCGCTGAAGTTGCTGTCCTGGTCGGCGAACACGAACAGTTCGCCGCCGCGCGCGCGCACTTCCTGCATGTTGGACTTCACCTTCTCCAGCAGCGCGTCGTTGGGCGCGATCACCACCACCGGCATGTTCGCGTCGACCAGCGCCAGCGGGCCGTGCTTGAGTTCGCCGGCCGGGTAGCCCTCGGCGTGGATGTAGGTGATCTCCTTGAGCTTGAGCGCGCCTTCCAGGGCGATCGGGTAATGCAGGCCGCGGCCCAGGAACAGCGCGTTGTGCTTGTCGGCGAAGCGCTCGGCCCACACCGCGATCTGCGGCTCCAGGTTCAATGCGTGCTGCACGCTGCCCGGCAGAAAGCGCAGCTGCTCCAGGCACTCGGCCTCCTGCTCGGCGCTCAGCCGGCCGCGCAGCTTGGCCAGCACGCAGCTCAGCTGGAACAGCGCCGCCAGCTGCGTGGTGAAGGCCTTGGTCGAGGCCACGCCGATCTCGGCGCCGGCACGGGTGTACAGCACCAGGGCGCTGGCGCGCGGGATGGCGCTCTCGGGGACGTTGCAGATCGACAGGGTCTTGGCATGGCCCAGCGACTTGGCGTATTTCAGCGCCTCCATCGTGTCCAGGGTTTCGCCGGACTGGGAAATGGTGACGATCAGTTGCCGCGGGTTCGCGTAGGCGGCGCGGTAGCGGTATTCGCTGGCGATCTCCACGCTGCACGGCAGGCCGGCGATCGACTCGACCCAGTAGCGCGCGGTCAACCCGGCGTAGTAACTGGTGCCGCAGGCGATGATCTGCACGCCCTCGACGTCGGCCAGCAACGCATCGGCCTTGCCGCCGAACAGCGCGGTGTCGAAGCCGCCGGCGTCGAACAGCGCCTCCAGCGTGTCGGCCAGCGCGCGCGGCTGCTCGTGGATCTCCTTCTGCATGAAGTGGCGGTACGGGCCCAGTTCCAGCGAAGCCAACGACACTTCGGACATGTGCACGTCGCGCTGCACCGGCCGGTCCTCGGCGTCGTAGACCTGCACCTGGGTGCGGCTCAGTTCGGCGGTGTCGCCTTCCTCCAGGAACATCACCCGGCGCGTGGCCTGGATCACCGCCGACACGTCGGAGGCGATGAAGTTCTCGCCCTCGCCCAGGCCGATCAGCAGCGGGCAGCCCATGCGCGCGCACACCAGCACGTCCGGGCGCGACAGGCTGACCGCGGCCAGCGCATAGGCGCCGGTCAGTTCCTTCACCGCCGCCTGCAGCGCGGCCAGCAGGCTCAGGCCCTGCGCCGCGTGGTGGTGGATCAGGTGCGCGATGACCTCGGTGTCGGTCTGCGACTCGAACACGTAGCCCAGCGCGCGCAGCCGCTCGCGCTGCTGCTCGTGGTTCTCGATGATGCCGTTGTGCACCAGCGCCAGGTCGCCGTGGCTGATGTGCGGATGCGCGTTGGCCTCGGTGACGCCGCCGTGGGTGGCCCAGCGGGTGTGGCCGATGCCCAGCAGGGCGTGGACGTCCTCGGCCAGCGCGGCGCTTTCCATCTCCGCCACGCGCCCGGTGCGGCGCACCCGGCGCACGCCGTCGGCGGCGACCACGGCGATGCCGGAGGAGTCGTAGCCGCGATATTCCAGACGCTTCAGGCCCTCGATCAGGACCGGCACCACGTCCCGCTCCGCTATCGCCCCCACGATCCCGCACATAGCCGCACACCCTGCATCGAAAGAGCGCCATTCTAGCTTTGTCCGCTGAATGTCCCATGCGGCCCGCCGGCGCGACTCGGCCAGGCCATGGCGTGGCCGCGGCCGGTTCTGGCGCGCCGCGCGCGAGGCGTCCGCATGTTCCGGCGGACGCGGACAGGGTGTCCGCGAACGTGTCCGCGGACACGCGGACAGCCATCCGCCGCCAAAATAATCCAACCCTTTCAAGCGCTTGCGATTGGCACACAGCGTGCTTTGGAAACATTCATCCTTCCACTGCGCGACCCGACCCGATGATCCGCGACACTTCCGCCCAGGACCAGGTTCTCGCCCGCCCCCGCTCCGCCGCCGCCTGGCGCCGCTGGCTGTGGCCGGGACTGATCGGCCTGGCGGTGCTGGTCGGCATCGTCTTCGCCGCGCGCGGCTGGATCGCCGGCAGCCGCTCGTTCGACGCGCAGCGCGTGCGCATCGCCACCGTGACCCGCGGCGATCTGGTCCGCGACATCTCCGCCGACGGCCGCCTGATCGCCGCCAACAGCCCCACCCTGTACGCGATCTCCGGCGGCACCGTGACCCTGAAGGTGGTGGCGGGCGACGTGGTCAAGCAGGGCCAGGAACTGGCCGAGATCGACAGCCCGGAACTGCGCAGCAAGCTGGCCCAGGAAGAGGCCACCCTGGCCGGCCTGGAAGCCGAGGCCGGCCGCGCCGACCTGGATGCGGTGCTGGCGCGCGCCAATGCCAGCAAGCTGGTCGACCAGGCGCAGATCGAACGGCAGGCCGCCAGCCGCGACCTGGAGCGCTACCAGCGCGGCTTCGACGGCGGCGCGGTGCCGCAGGTGGAACTGGCCAAGGCGCAGGATTCGCTGAAGAAGGCCGACATCGCGATGAGCCACGCGCAGAAGGACTCCGGCCTGCAGAGCCAGGGCGCGGGCCTGGACGCGCGCAACAAGCGCCTGCTCGCCGAGCGCCAGCGCGCGGTGGTCGCCGAGGTGCAGCGCCAGGTGGATCTGCTGACCCTGCGCTCGCCGTTCGATGGCCAGGTCGGCCAGGTGCAGGTCTCGCAACACACCAATGTCGCCGCCAACGCGCCGGTGCTGAGCGTGGTCGACCTGTCCAAGTTCGAACTGGAGATCAAGGTGCCGGAGAGCTTCGCCCGCGACCTGGCGATCGGCATGCCGGCGCAGCTGACCAGCGGCGCCGGCGAACCGTTCGCCGGCGCGATCTCGGCGGTATCGCCGGAAGTGGTCAACGGCGAGGTCAACGCGCGCATCCGCTTCACCGACAAGCAGCCGCCGGGCCTGCGCCAGAGCCAGCGCATGAGCGCGCGGGTGCTGCTGGATACCCGCAAGAACGTGCTCAAGGTCGAGCGCGGTCCGTTCGTCGAACAGTCCGGCGGCCGCTACGCCTACGTGATGGACGGCAGTTCGGCGATCCGCCGTCCGGTCGAACTGGGCGTCACCAGCCTGGGCGAAGTCGAGGTGCGCTCGGGCCTGCAGCCCGGCGATCGCGTCGTCGTCTCCGGCAGCGACCTGTTCGGCGATGCGCCGCAGGTGACGGTGCATTAGAGGCCGGGATGGGGGAATCGGGAATGGGGATTGGTCGAAGCCCGGTGCCGTTCTCCTGCCCCTGCCACTGATCCCGACGCGTCACGCCCCACCAATCCCGACTCCCCATTCCCGCTCCACACACCAAGGACTACGTCATGCTGGAAATGCGCTCCGTCTCCAAGGTCTTCCGCACCGAACAGGTCGAGACGCACGCGTTGCGCTCGCTGGACCTGCATGTCCGCGAGGGCGAGTTCGTCGCCGTCACCGGGCCGTCGGGTTCGGGCAAGACCACCTTCCTCAACATCGCCGGGCTGCTGGAGACCTTCACCAGCGGCCAGTACGTGCTCGATGGCCAGGACGTCAGCAACCTCAACGACGATGCGCGCTCGCGCATGCGCAACCAGAAGATCGGGTTCATCTTCCAGGGCTTCAACCTGATCCCCGACCTCAACCTGTTCGACAACGTCGACGTGCCGTTGCGCTACCGCGGCATGGCCGCGGCCGAGCGCAAGCAGCGCATCGAGGAGGCGCTGGGCCGGGTCGGGCTGGGCTCGCGCATGAAGCACTATCCGTCCGAGCTGTCCGGCGGCCAGCAGCAGCGCGCGGCGATCGCGCGCGCCCTGGCTGGCAGCCCGCGCCTGCTGCTGGCCGACGAACCGACCGGCAATCTCGACTCGCAGATGGCGCGCGGGGTGATGGAACTGCTGGAGGAGATCAACGCGCAGGGCTCGACCATCGTCATGGTCACCCACGATCCGGAACTGGCCGCGCGCGCGCAGCGCAACGTGCACATCGTCGACGGCCAGGCCACCGACCTGCAGCGCGAGCCGGTGCTGGGCCATACCGGCGCGGCGCCGTCCGCCAACGACCACCGCTGACGCGGGATCGGCCATGCCGCTGCCTTATGCCGTGGAACTGGGAGTGAAGGGCGTGCGCCGGCACCCACGCACCGTGCTGCTCGCGGTACTGACGCTCGCCCTCGGGCTGGCCTCGGTGATGACGATGCTGACCTTGCTGACGCTGCTCTCGGCCGATCCGCTGCCCGGACTGAGCCAGCAGCTGCACGTGGCCTGGGTGGACTCGCGGCAGGCGGCCAAGAACGGTGACGACCTGGAGCCCAACCCGTTGCCGCCGTCGCGCTGGAAGCTCGGCGACGCCAAGGCCTTCATCGCCGCGCATCCGCAGACCGCGCAGACCGCGCTGGCGGCGAGCTACCTGACCGTCGGCGACGAGGACGGCAAGCGGCGGCAAGGGATCTACGCGGTGATGGCGCTCGGCCCGATGCCGACGATGTTCGGCGTGCCGCTGCGGCAGGGCCGTGCCTGGACCGCGCAGGAGGAGCGCGCCGCCCTGCCGGTGGCGATCATCGGCCACCGGCTGAGCCTGAAGCTGTTCGGCACCGAGCACGGCGTCGGCAAGCAGCTGCGCCTAGGCAAGCACCTGTTCCGCGTCATCGGCATCAGCGACGACTGGGGTCCGCGGCCGGCGTTCTACTCCATCCAGTCGCTGGACACGGTGTGGAGCGATACCGCGGTCGAACTGTTCGTGCCGGTGCAGGCAGCGCTGGACGCGGGCGCGACGCCGCTGGTCGAGCAGCAATGCGACGATGGCGGGCCCGGCGGCATGCGTTTCAACGAAATCAACATCGCCGCCTGCCGCTGGATGCACCTGTGGGCGCAGCTACGCACGCCCGCGCAGGTGGATGCCTATCGCGCTGGCTTGTTCGCGTTCGCCAGCGCGCGGCATGCCGCCGGCATCTATGCGCGGCCGCCGAAAGCCACGCTGTACACCGTGTCGGCGTGGCTCGATGCCAACCGCGTGGTTCCGGACAACGTGCGCCTGAACTTCTGGCTGACGGTCGCCCTGCTCGCCTTGTGCGTGGTCAACGTGGCCGGCCTGCTGGCGGCGCGGTTCTTCAAGCGTGCCGGAGAAATCGGCGTGCATCGCGTGCTCGGCGCACCGCGCAAGGCGATCCTGGTGCGCTGCCTGACCGAAGCCGGCCTGATCGGGCTGCTCGGCGGGATGCTCGCGCTGCCCGCGACCCTGTTCGGCCTATGGGTGGTGCGCATCCAGGACCAGAGCTACAGCGCCCTGGCCCGCTTCCAGCCCGACTTGTTCCTGCCTTTACTGCTGTTGGCCGTATGCACCGGTTTGCTGGTCGGGATGATTCCGGCCTGGCGCGCCGTGCAACTGCAGCCGGCCCTGCAAGTGAAAAGTCTCTGAGAGCGCCGCGATGACACCACTGCGTCCCTATCTCGCCCCCTTGCGCCGACAGCGCCTGATGCCGCTGCTGGTGATCGCGCAGACCGCGCTGGCCTGCGCGATCCTGGCCAACGTGCTGTTCCTGCTGTGGCAGAAGCTGGGGCCGATGCTGGTCCCGGACGGCGTGCCGCGCGGCGAACTGGTGTTGGTCGACCAACTGGTCAGTGGCAAGGGCAGCTGGAACGCCGCGCAGGTGCGCGCCGGGACCGACGCGCTGCGCACCATCCCCGGCGTCACCGCGGTCTCGCCGGCGATCGGGATGCCGATGAGTTCCACCCTGACCATGACCGGACGCGTGACCGGCCCGGCAGCGACCGAGACGGTGAGCCTGTTCACCGGCGACACGCTGCTGCAGACGCTCGGCCTGCAACTGAGCAGCGGCCGCGACTTCAGCGCCGACGAACGGATCGACATCGACCTCGCCGCCCCCGGTCCCAACGGCGGAGCGACCGAGCCGGTCATCCTCACCGACGCGCTGGCACGGCGCCTGTTCGGCGAGCATCCGGCGCTGGGCGGGGTGCTGACCGGCAAGGATCCCAAGGACCCCGCGCGTTTCGTCGTGGTCGGGACGGTCAAGCATCTGCTGCGCTACCAGATCGACGAACTCGACGACGGCAAGGCCGAGTTCTCGATGCTGACGGCGGGCAAGGTAACCGGCGTCCCGATCCTCACCTACGTCGTCCGCGCCGCGCCGGAGCAGCGCCAGGCGGTGATCGCGGAGATCCCGAAGCGGCTCAAGCGCATTCTCGGCAGCGACATGATGGCAGGCATCGACATCCGCGTCGGCGACTACGAGTCGCAGCGCGACGCGCGGCTCAAGCCGCGCCGTGCCGCGGTCTGGCTATTCGGCACGGTGAGCGCCGTGGTCACCACGATCACCCTGATCGGCATCGCCAGCCTCAGCGGCTTCTGGATCCAGCAACGCACCCGCCAGATCGGCATCCGCCGGGCGCTCGGGGCAACCCGCGGCCAGGTCCGGCGGCATTTCCAGATCGAGAACCTGCTGGTCACCGGCAGCGGAGTCGCGCTCGGCATGCCGCTGGCGTATGCCGCCAACCTGTGGTTGCTGCAGCATTACGAGTTGCCGCGGTTGCCGGCGTTCTATCTGCCGATCGGACTGGTCGCGCTGCTGCTGCTCGGCCAGCTCGCGGTATTCGCGCCGGCGCGCCGCGCCGCCTCGGTGCCTCCCGCCGTCGCCACCCGCAGCGCCTGACCGGAGCGTCCGCCGATGTTCGCCTACCACCTCACCACCGCGCTGCGCAGCCTGCGCGGCAGCCCCGTGCTGAACGCCTTGATGGTGCTGTCCATCGCCGTGGGCATCGGCGCGGCGATGACCACGCTGACGGTGATGCGGCTGCTGTCCGGCGATCCGCTGCCCGGGCACAGCCAGCGCATCTTCTACCCGCAGCTCGATCCGCGCCCTGCCGGCGACGCCGGCCCGCGGCCGTACGACAAGCTCGACTACCGCAGCGCGATGGACCTGTGGCAGAGCGCGCGCGCCGATCGCCAGGCGATCGTCGCCGAGAGCCAGGTCAAGCTGCGCGCGGCCGAACGCGGCGGCCCGGCGTTCATGGCGCAACTGCTGTCCACGCAGGCCGACTTCTTCCCGATGTTCCAGGTGCCCTTCGCCTACGGCAGCGGCTGGCGCGCGCAGGACGACCGCGACCGCGCGCGAGTGGTGGTGATCTCCTCCGATCTCAACAACGCCCTGTTCGCGGGCCGCAACAGCGTCGGCCGCAGCCTGCTGGTGCGCGGCAACGCGGTGCGCATCGTCGGCGTGCTGGCGCCGTGGCGGCCATCGCCGCAGTTCTACACGCTGGCCGGCGGCAGCTTCGCCCATGGCGATACGGGCAGCTTCTACGGCAAGCCGCAGGACGTGTTCGCGCCGCTGTCCACCAGCCTGGAACTCAACGACGGCCACATCCAGCCGTGGACCTGCTACGGCGAGACGGCGCGGCCGCTCGACCTGCGCAGCGCGCCGTGCGTGTGGGTACAGCTGTGGGTGCAGTTGGACACGCGGGCCAAGGTTGCCGACTACCGGCGCCTGCTGGCCGACTACGCCGCGCAGCAGCGCGCGGCCGGGCGCATCGGCCGCAGCGACACGGCGCGGCTGCTGTCGCTGCCGCAGTGGCTGGACCACAACCGGGTCGTGCCCGGCGACGTGCGCCTGCAGAGCTGGCTGGCGCTGGCGTTCCTGGGCCTGTGCCTGTTCAACAGCGTCGGCCTGCTGCTGGCCAAGTTCCTGCGCCGCGGCGGCGAGATCGGCGTGCGCCGCGCGCTCGGCGCGCCGCGCGGCGCGATCTTCGCCCAGTGCCTGACCGAAGCCAGCGTGATCGGCCTGCTCGGGGGCGTGGGCGGATGGCTGCTGACCCTGCTCGGCCTGTGGAGCGTGCGCCAGCAACCGACCGCCTACGCCGATCTGGCGCGTCTGGATCTGCCCGCGTTCGCCGGCACCTTCGTGCTGGCCATCGGCTGCGCCCTCGCCGCCGGACTGTTCCCGGCCCTGCGCGCCAGCCGGATCGCCCCGGCGCTGCAACTCAAGAGCCTGTAACCGGGACCGCCACGATGCACATCCGCCCCATCCTGCGCGCCCTGTCGCGCCACCGCATCGCCGCCAGCCTGATCGCGCTGGAAGTGGCGCTGGCCTGCGCGGTGCTGTGCAACGCGTTCTTCCTGATCGGCAACCGGCTGCAACTGGTGCAGTTGGACAGCGGCATCGACGAAGCCGCGCTGGGGCTGGTGTCGCTGTCCGGCTGCGACGGCTGCAGCGACGCCGATCTCAACGCGCGCGTGCTCGATGCGCTGCGCCGCATTCCCGGGGTACGCGCGGCCGGGACCATCAACACCGTGCCGTTCGCGCCGGCGGCCGGCAACAACGGCGTGTGCCTGGACCAGGCCTGCACCCAGGTCGGCGGCGTGCCGCACTTCTACACCGCCAGCGCGGGCGCCATCGCCGCGCTGGGCCTCAAGCCCGACAGCGGCCGCGCGTTCGGCGCCGGCGACTACCAGGCATTCGAGCATTTCGCGCCGGCCACCGCCGACGTGTGGATCACCCGCGCCCTGGCCGAGCACCTGTGGCCAGGCCAGGACCCGCTGGGGCGAGAACTGTGGGCCGGCGGCCACTATCGCGTGGTCGGCATCCTGCGCCACCTGGCCCGGCCCGATCCCGGCCGCAGCGAGGACGGCGCGATCGGCGGCGACTGGTCGGTGCTCATCCCGGTGCGCGAGGCCTCGCAGTCCGGCACCTACGTGCTGCGCGCCGATCCGCGCGAACTGCCGCGCGTGGTCGCGCAGGCGCGCAGCGCGGTGGCGCGCGTGGCGCCCGATGCGGTGCTGGATGGCGAATACAGCAAGCCGCTGGACGAACTGCGCCAGCGCTACTTCCAGAGCGACCGGGCGATGGCCAAGCTGCTGCTGGCGGTCATCGCCGCGATGCTGCTGGTCACCGCGCTGGGCATCGTCGGGCTGGCCAGCTTCTGGGTGCAGCAACGCACCCGCCAGATCGGCGTGCGCCGCGCATTGGGCGCCACCCGCCGCGACATCCTGCGCCACTTCCAGACCGAGAACCTGCTCATCGTCGGCGCCGGCGTGGCGCTGGGCATGCTCCTGGCCTACGCCGGCAACGTCGTGCTGATGCGTTTCTTCGAACTGGAACGGCTGCCGGCGGCCTACCTGCCGGCCGGCGCGGCCTTGCTGTGCGCGCTCGGCCAACTCGCCGTCCTCGGCCCGGCGCTGCGCGCCGCCGCCGTCCCTCCCGCTACCGCCACCCGCAGCGCCTGAACCCGGAGTTCCTATGTTCGGCTACTACATCCGCCTCGCCTTGCGCAGCTTCCGCCGCAACAAGGTCCTCACCGCCCTGATGGTGCTGGCCATCGCCCTGGGCATCGGCGCCAGCATGACCACGCTGACCGTGTTCTACGTGCTCTCCGGCGATCCCATCCCGCACAAGAGCGAGCGCCTGTTCTACGTGCAGGTCGATGCCGAGCCCAAGGCCGGCTTCCAGCCCGGCGACGAGCCCGACTTCCAGATCCGGCGCTTCGACGCCGAGACGCTGCTGCGCGAGAAGCGGGCCAAGCGGCAGGCGATGATGACCGGCGGATCGGTGGCGGTCGAACCGAGCAGGAGCGGACTGAAGCCGTTCAAGTCGGAAGCGCGCTTCACCTCGGCGGACTTCTTTCCGCTGTTCGATACGCCGTTCCTGTACGGCCACGGCTGGAGCGGCACCGAAGACGAACGCCACCAGCGCGTGGCGGTCATCAGCAAGAAGCTCAACGAGAAACTCTACGACGGCGCCAACAGCGTCGGCCGCGAACTGCGCATCGACCAGAATACGTTCCGCATCGTCGGCGTGCTGGATACCTGGGAACCCAACCCGCGCTTCTACGACATCACCAACACCTACGGCGCGAACGAACAGGTGTACGTGCCGTTCACGGTGGCGATGGACCTGAAGATGGACCGCAACGGCAGCATGAACTGCTCCGGCGAGAACGACGGCGACCCGACCGCGCTCAACGCGCCCTGCACCTGGGTCCAGTACTGGGCCGAACTGGAGAACGCGACCCAGGTCGCCGACTACAAGGCCTACCTGGAGAACTATTCCAACCAGCAGCGCGCCGCCGGCCGCTTCCAGCGCCCGAACAACGTGCGCCTGCGCAACGTGATGCAGTGGCTGGACCACAACGAAGTGGTGCCGGGCGACGTGCGCCTGCAACTGTGGCTGGCGATGGGCTTCCTGCTGGTGTGCCTGCTCAACACCGTCGGCCTGCTGCTGGCCAAGTTCCTGCGCCGCAGCGGCGAGATCGGCGTGCGCCGCGCTCTGGGCGCCTCGCGCCGCGCGATCTTCGCGCAATGCCTGGTGGAGGCCGGCACCATCGGCCTGGCCGGCGGCATCGCCGGGCTCGGCCTGTCCCTGCTCGGCCTGTGGGCGGTGCGCCAGCAGCCCACCGGCTACGCCAAGCTGGCCCATCTGGATCCCACGATGCTGGCGATGACCTTCGCCCTGGCCCTGGTCGCCAGCCTGCTGGCCGGCCTGCTGCCGGCCTGGCGCGCGATCCAGGTCGCACCGGCGCTGCAGCTCAAATCGTCCTGACCCCCACGCGCGGCCGTCACCCGCCGCGCAGACCGCCATCCAAGGTCCCCTACAAGGTTATCGCCATGGACATCCGCCCCATCCTCTCCACCCTGCGCCGCCACAAGACCGCGGCCGCGCTGATCGTGCTCGAGATCGCGCTGGCCTGCGCGATCGTGTGCAACGCCCTGTTCCTGATCGGCAACCGCATCGAGACCCTGCAGCGGCCCAGCGGCGTCGCCGAGTCGGAACTGGTGACGATCTCGCTGGGCGGCATCGGCCAGCAGGTCAACGCCGCCGCGCGCACCCGCGAGGACCTGGCCGCGTTGCGCGCGGTGCCGGGCGTACGCGCGGCGACCGTGCTCAACCAGGTGCCGTTCGTGAGCTATTCCTGGAACACCGGCCTGGCACTGACCCCGGACCAGGAGCGCTCCACGCTCAACGCCGCGCAATACATGGCCGAGGAAGGGTCGCTGCGCACCCTGGGCCTGCGCCTGATCGCCGGGCGCGACTTCGCGCCCGACGAGTACATCGACTTCGAGGTCGCGACCACCGACAAGACGGTGCGCGACAAAGGCACGGCGGTGATCCTCAACCGCGCCACGGCGGAGAAGATGTTCCCCGGACAGAACGCCCTCGGCAAGACCGTCTATACCGGGACGATCGCATTGCGCGTGGTCGGCATCGTCGACACGCTGGCGCGTCCCAACATGGCCGGCGGCCTGGCCCAGATCGACTACGCGATGCTGATGCCGCTGCGCCTGAACTACACCGACGGCCTGTACGTGCTGCGCGTCACCGACCCGGCGCGGCGCCAGGAAGTGCTCGCCGCGGCGACCGCGGCGCTGATGAAGGTCGACAGCAGCCGCCTGGTGCTCAAGCAGCAGACCTACGCCGAGATCCGCGACGCCTACTTCCAGGGCGACCGCGCGATGGTGTGGCTGCTGGGCGCGGTGTGCGTGGCGCTGCTGATCGTCACCGCATTGGGCATCGTCGGCCTGGCCAGTTTCTGGGTGCAACAGCGCACCAAACAGATCGGCATCCGCCGCGCGCTCGGCGCCACCCGCGGGCAGATCCTGCGCTACTTCCAGACCGAGAACTTCCTGCTGGCCAGCACCGGCATCGTGCTCGGCATGCTGCTGGCCTACGCGATCAACCAATGGTTGATGGGCAAGTACGAACTGCCGCGGCTGCCGTTGTACTACCTGCCGTTCGGCGCGGCGACGCTGTGGCTGCTCGGCCAGCTCGCGGTGTTCGCGCCGGCGCGGCGCGCCGCGGCGGTGCCGCCGGCGGTGGCCACGCGCAGCGCCTGACCGGTCCCCTTGGCCGGCGTCGCCGCCGGCCTTTTTTCTTCAGGACAACCCGATGTTCGGCTACTACTGCAAACTCGCGCTGCACAGCTTTCGCCGCAACCGGCTGCTGACCGCGCTGATGGTGCTGGCCATCGCCGTCGGCATCGGCGCGTCGATGACCACGTTGACCGTGTTCCACGTACTGGCCGCCGATCCGATCCCGGGCAAGAGCGCGCAGCTGTTCTACGTGGAGATGAACGTCTATCCGGACGAAAAGTACGAACCGGGCGCAACCGAACCGCTGCAACTGACCCGCCGCGACGCCGAAGCGCTGTTGCGCGACAAGCGCGGCGATCGCCAGGCGATGATGTCCGCCGGCGGCGTCACCGTGGTGCCGGCAGACCCGCAGCAGACCCCGTTCTCGTTGGAAGCGCGCTACACCAGCGCCGATTTCTTTCCGATGTTCGCCGTGCCGATGCGGTACGGGCATGCCTGGACCGCCGAGGACGATGGCCGGCGCGCGCGGGTCGCGGTGATCTCGCGGCGCCTGAACGAAAAGCTGTTCGGCGACGTCGACAGCGTCGGCAAGGACCTGCAGATCGGCGACGCGGTGCTGCGCATCGTCGGCGTGGTCGACGACTGGAGCATGAACCCGCGCTTCTACGACATGACCAACGAAACCTATGCCGACAGCGAGGACGTCTTCATTCCCTTCTCCACCTCGCGCGACCTGGAGCTCGGCACCAGAGGCACCATGGATTGCTGGAGCGACAGTCCCGATGGCCCCACCGGCGAAAACGCTCCCTGCGTGTGGATCCAGTACTGGGTGGAACTGGGCGATGCGGGCAAGCATGCCGACTACCGCGCCTATCTCGAACGCTACGCCCGCCAGCAGCACGATGCCGGGCGCTTCAGCCATCCGGCCGACAACCGGCTGAGCGACGTGATGACATGGCTGGACAGGAATCACGCCGTGCCTGCGGACGTGCGCCTGCAACTGTGGCTGGCGCTCGTGTTCCTGGGCATCTGCCTGCTCAACACCGTCGGCCTGATGCTGGCCAAGTTCATGCGCCACAGCGGCGAGACCGGCGTGCGCCGCGCGCTGGGGGCATCGCGTCGCGCGATCTTCGCCCAGCATCTGGTCGAGGCCGGGATGATCGGCGCGGCCGGGGGCGCGGCCGGCCTGCTGCTGGCCTGGATCGGCCTGTGGCTGGTGCGTCGCCAGCCGGCCGACTATGCCGGGCTGGCGCACATGGACGGCAGCATGCTGCTGGGCACGCTCGTACTCGCCCTGGCCAGCAGCCTGCTGGCCGGCGCGCTGCCGGCGTGGCAGGCCATGCGCGTCCCCACCGCGCTGCAACTCAAGTCGCAATGACGCGACCGCGCATCCTCCTTCCCGCCAGGAACGCTCCCGTGGACATCCGCCCCATCCTCTCCAGCCTGCGCAAGCACAAGATCGCCGCCGTGCTCATCGTGCTGGAGATCGCCTTCAGTTGCGCGGTGGTGTGCAACGCCCTGTTCCTGATCCACCTGCGCCTGGAACGCGTGCAGCGTCCCAGCGGCGTGGTCGAGCAGCAGATCGTGCAAGTGCGTATCCGCAGCGTGACCAAGAACGGCGACAGCGCCGCACTGACCCGCGCGGACCTGGACGCCTTGCGCGCGATTCCCGGCGTGAGCAAGGCCAGCGTCGTCAACCAGCCGCCGTTCGGCAGCACGGTCACCTACAGCGGCATCTCGCTCAACGCCGACCAGCAGCGCAGCACCATGCGCGCGACCAACTACATGGGCGATGCGCAGTTGCTGGATACCCTGGGACTGACCCTGGTCGCCGGGCGCCGCTTCCACCCCAACGAGTTCCTCGACTACGCGCGGCTGCAGGATCCCGACGACACCGGGACGGTGCCGTCGGTGATCCTGAGCCAGTCGTTGGCGCAACGCCTGTTCCCCGACGGCACCGCGCTGGGCCGCACCATCCGGGTGTTCGGCGAGCACCGCATCGTGGGCATCGTGCAGCGCCTGGTGCAGCCGCGCGACTTCGGTACGCCGGCCGACTACCAGGACGCGATGCTGCTCCCGGTCAACATGCCCTACACCAACGGCACCTACCTGCTGCGGGTACGCGATCCGGCGCAGCGCGAAGCGGTGCTGCAGCAGGCGCGCAGCGTGCTGCTGGCGCACGGCCCCAGGCGCATGATCCAGGAAAACGGCACGATGACCTTGCAGCAGGCGCGCGCGAACTACTACCGCAACGACCGCGCGATGGCCTGGCTGCTGGTCGGGGTGTGCGCGATGCTGCTGCTGGTCACCGCGCTGGGCATCGTCGGCCTGGCCAGCTTCTGGGTGCAGCAGCGCACCAAGCAGATCGGCGTGCGCCGTGCGCTGGGCGCCACCCGTGGGCAGATCCTGCGCTACTTCCAGTTGGAGAACTTCCTGCTCGCCAGCGCCGGGATCTGCCTGGGCATGCTGCTGGCCTATGCCGCCAACCTGTACCTGATGAGCGCCTACGAACTGGAGCGCCTGCCGCTGTGGTACCTGCCGGTCGGCGCGGCGACGCTGTGGCTGCTCGGCCAGCTCGCGGTGCTCGGCCCGGCGCGGCGCGCCGCCGGCGTGGCGCCGGCCGTCGCCACGCGCAGCGCGTGAGCGGCGGCGCGCGCGCATGGACCGCATGCTGATCTCGCTGCGCCAGCACAGGCTGCTGGCCACGCTGATCGTGCTGCAGATGGCGATCGGCTATCCGCTGCTGCTCGGCCTGGGCGCGCTCGCCAGCCAGGCGCATGCGCAGCTGCACCTCGCCAGCGGCATCGACGACGACACGCACCTGCTGACCCTGCGGCTGGACGGCCGCGTCTCCGCCGCGGCGGCGCGGCGCGAGGCCGCGGCGCTGCGCGCCGTGCCCGGCGTCCTGCACGTCGCGGCGGTCAACCAGTTGCCGTTCGGACCCGAGCGCTGGGACGCCCTGCTCGGGCCGCGCGCCGACGGCAGCGGCGGACAGTTCCGCGCCGCCGTCTACCTCGGCGATCCCAGCCTGGTGCCGGCGCTGGGCCTGCGCCTGCAGCGCGGCCGCGATTTCGCCAGCGACGAATATCGCGATTTCGTCGCGCCCACCGCGCTGGACCTGGCGCAGCGGGTGATCCTGACCCGCTCGCTGGCGGCGCGGATGTTCCCCGATCGCGACGCGCTGGGACAGGCGGTGTATCTGGGCGACAGGCCGCCGGCGCGCGTGGTCGGCGTCGTCGAGCGGTTGCGCGCGCCCGGCGACGGCGACAACGACGACAGCGCGATCCTGGCGCTGCGCGCGCCCGATCCCGGCAACCCGCTGTACGTGCTGCGGATCGCGCCCGGCGATGCGGCGCGGGTGCGCGCGCGGCTGGCGGCGGACGCGGCGCGGATCGTGCCGGGACGGCTGCTCGAAATGGACAGCGCCGGCGCGCTGCGCCAGCGGCATCAGCGCCTGCAGCGGCATCGGCTGCTGCTGTTGGCGGCGGGCGCGGCGCTGTGGCTGTTCGGTACCGGCGGCATGGTCTACGCGCTCAGCGAGGCGATGGTGCGCCAGCGCGACCGGCAGATCGCATTGCGGCGTGCGTTGGGCGCGCGCGCGACGCAGATCCAGCGCCAGTTGCGCCACGAGAACCTGCTGCTGTGCGGCCTCGGCATCGCCCTCGGCGCGACCAGCGCGGCATTGCTGCGCCGGGTGCTGTTCGACGCGTCGTTGCTGTCGCCGCCGGCGCCGGCACCGCTGCTGGTCGCGCTGCTGTTGCTCGCCACCGGCTGGCTGGCGATGCGCGGCCCGGCGCGGCGCGCGGCGCGGTTGTCGCCGGCCGCGTATCCGGCGCCATGAGCGCGTCCGCCGCCGCGCGATCCCCCGCCTCGCAACGGCCGCAGCGGCCCGCGCCGCGCACACGACAAGCCGCGCCGGGGCTGCGATGATGCCGCCTCGTCCTGTCTTCGCCGGTTCCGTCCCGGCCATCCGCCAAGGTATCCGATGCCCTGCATCCTGATCATCGACGACAACCCCGCCGTCGCCACCGCGCTCGAAGTGCTGTTCTCCCTGCACGACATCGAGACGGCGCACGCGGACAGCCCGGATGCCGGCCTGCAACGCCTGGCCGAAGGCGACATCGACCTGGTACTGCAGGACATGAACTTCACCGCCGATACCACCTCCGGCGAGGAAGGCGTGGCCTTGTTCGACGCGATCCGCGCGCGCCATCCCGACCTGCCGGTGATCCTGCTGACCGCCTGGACCCAGCTCAGCAGCGCGGTGGAACTGGTCAAGGCCGGCGCCGCCGATTACCTGGCCAAGCCCTGGGACGACCGCAAGCTGCTGACCACGGTCAACAACCTGCTGGAACTGTCCGAGGCGCGCCGCGAACTGGAGCGGCGCCGCGACGGCGAACGCCGCCATCGCCAGCAACTGGCGCAGCGCTACGACCTGCGCGGGGCGGTGTTCGCCGACCCGGCCAGCGAGCGCGCCATCGCCCTGGCCTGCCAGGTCGCGCGTTCGGAACTGCCGGTGCTCATCACCGGTCCCAACGGCAGCGGCAAGGAGAAGATCGCCGAGATCATCCAGGCCAATTCGCCGATGCGGCAGGGCCCGTTCGTGGCGCTGAACTGCGGCGCGATTCCGGCCGAACTGATCGAGGCCGAACTGTTCGGCGCCGAGGCCGGCGCCTACACCGGCGCCAACAAGGTGCGCGAGGGCAAGTTCGAGGCCGCCGACGGCGGCACCCTGTTCCTGGACGAGATCGGCAACCTGTCGCTGGCCGGGCAGATGAAGCTGTTGCGCGTGCTGGAAACCGGCCGCTTCGAGCGCCTGGGCTCCAACCGCGAGCGCCAGGTCAAGGTGCGGGTGATCAGCGCCACCAACGCCGACCTGACCGCGATGATCCGCGACGGCAGCTTCCGCGAGGACCTGTACTACCGGCTCAACGCGGTGGAACTGTCGCTGCCGGCGCTGGCCGACCGGCCTGGCGACATCCTGCCCTTGGCCGAGCACTTCCTGTCCGGCGCCAAGCCGCTGTCGGCCGGCGCCATCCAGGCGCTGCAGCGGCATGCCTGGCCCGGCAACGTGCGCGAACTGCGCAACGTGATCCAGCGCGCCGAGTTGCTCGCCGGCGGCCGCCAGATCGAGGCCGCCGATCTCAACCTGCCCAAGCCGGCGCCGCCGCGCCCCGCCGGCGGCGCCGAACCGGACCGCGAGCGCATCGTCGCGGTGCTCGGCCGCGCCAACGGCGTCATCGCCCAGGCCGCCGCCGAACTGGGCATGAGCCGGCAGGCGCTGTACCGGCGCATGGACCGCTACGGGATCCCGCGCGAATGAGATGGCGCCGCTCCTTCACCGTCGGCCTGTTCCTGCGCCTGCTGCCGGTGCTGGCGCTGGCGGCGGCGATGCCGTGGCTGCTGGCGTACTGGATGGACCGCGGCTGGGAAGTGGTGGCCTGCTCGGCGCTGCTGCTGCTGGCGCTGATGTGGTGGACGCTGCGCCGCGCCACCGCGCCGATGCGCTCGCTGTTCCGCGCCCTGGCCGGCACCGTCAGCAGCTACCGCGATGGCGAATACAACTTCGGCGTGCACTGGCGCGGCGACGACGAACTCGGCGAAATGGTGGTCGCCCACCGCCAGTTGGGCGAGATCCTGCGCGAACAGCGCCAGGGCCTGGCGCAGCGCGAACTGATGCTCGACACCATGGTGCAGAACACGCCGGTGGCGATGCTGCTGACCTCCAGCGGTGGCGACGGCCTGCGCCGCGTGGTGTTCTCCAACCTGGCCGCGCGCAAGCTGCTGCGCGGCGGCTGGAAACTGGAGGGCCAGCGCCTGGACGACCTGCTGCTGGACATGCCGCCGGCGCTGCGCGAAGCGGTCGCGCGCGGCGGCGACAGCCTGTTCACCATCGTCGACGAGGACGACCCGGAAGAGGAACAGGTCTACCATCTGTCGCGGCGCCGTTTTCGCCTCAACGGCCGTCCGCACGACCTGCTGCTGATCCGCCTGCTCACCGCCGAACTGCGCCGGCAGGAAGTGCACACCTGGAAGAAGGTGATCCGGGTCATCAGCCACGAATTGAACAACTCGCTGGCGCCGATCGCGTCGCTGGCCCACTCCGGCGCCGAACTGGTGCGCCGGCAGAAGGTAGAGCGGCTGGAGGAAGTGTTCGGCACCATAGAGGAGCGCGCGCGGCATCTGGAGGGCTTCATCCGCGGCTACGCGCGCTTCGCCAAGCTGCCGCAGCCGCAGTTGCAGACCGTGGCGTGGGCGCAGTTCCTCGGCGGGCTGCAGCAGCAGATCCCGTTCGTGCTGGAACTGGAAGCGCCCGACCTGCACAGCCGGGTCGATCCGGCGCAACTGCAGCAGGCGCTGCTCAACCTGGTCAAGAACGCGCACGAATCCAGCCCCGAAGGCCAGGCGCCGGCCGACAGCGTGCGCATCCGCGTCTCCACCCGACCGGAATGGCTGCGCATCGAAGTGCTGGACCGCGGCAGCGGCATGAACGAAGCGGTGCTGCACAACGCGCTGATGCCGTTCTATTCGACCAAGCGCAACGGCACCGGCCTGGGCCTGGCGCTGACCCGCGAAATCATCGAGGCGCACGGCGGCCGCCTATCGCTGCAGAACCGCGACGAAGGCGGACTGTGCGTGGCGGTGCAACTGCCGCTGACGCAGGCAAGCTAGCGCGTCGCGCGCTTCTGTAGGAGCGGCTTCAGCCGCGACAGAATGCCGAGCGACACGCCCCGTCGCGGCTGAAGCCGCTCCTACATTGAGCGCCAGCGTTGCGGCTCGCCAGCAGGGCGGTGTGTCTGTGCGGGAGCGACTTCAGTCGCGACAGCCTTCCAGATCGATCACACACAACCGAAGCCGTTCCCACTGTCACCGTGCTCCGCCAGCGCGCACACACGCCTCATTCGTGCACGGTCCCGCTCTCGACGATGCGCGGCGTGGCGAGCGCGCCGCAGGCGTCGTCGGCACCGGTGGTGGCGGTGGCGGGAATCGCGCCGTAGTAGCCGGCGCCGACCGTGTTGTCGAGGAAACGCCCGCCCTGCGACGGGCATTCGCCCTGGTCGACGGAGAACCAATCGGAGAACGCGGCGTACTTGCCGGCGCGCACGAAGCGGTTGCCGCGCACCTCGGTGGCATCGGACGCGTCGCGGGTCCGCACCACGTCGCCGTTGACGTCGGTGAAGCTGTTGTCCTTCACCACGTTGCCGGTCGAATGCCGTGCCAGGTACAGCGCATGGAGGTAGCCGGAGGTTTCCTTGCTGTTCTCGATCGCGCTGAACTGGTTGCCGACGATCAGGTTGTCGCGCGAGTTCTGCAGGCGGATCGCCGCGTACGAGTACGCCGGACTGCCCTGGCCGTGGATGCCGCCGATGCGGGTGAAGCGCATGCCGCGGATCTCGTTGCCGGCGTTGCCGTCGGCCGCCGCGTTGCTGCTGCCCAGGTCCATCGCCATCCAGTAGTCGCTGACCTCCAGGCCGACGAACTGCAGCTGCGTGGACTGGTTGCCGCCGCCGCGCAGGGTGAACCAGGTGCCGCCGCCGCGGCCGTCGAAATGCGGCATCGTCGCCGCGCCCGGCGCGGCGATGATGCGCAGCGGCGCGCCGGCGTTGCGGTAGGTCCAACGCACCGATTGGCCCACATAGGTGCCGGGCGCGACCACGATCTCCACGGTGGTCTGCGGCGGTGGCGGCTGCGCCTGCAGCCGTTTCTGTGCGGTGGCCAGGGTCTGCAGCGCGGTTGTCGCGCTGGTGCCGGCCGCGGTGTCGTCGCCATCCGGCGCCAGATACAGGCGATACGTCTGCGCCTGCGCGGCGCCCGCCATGGCCAGCAACAGCGCCAGCATCCACCGGCGCGCCTGTCGTACCTGCATCGAACACCTCCCTGGTCGTCGCGGCACCGGCGCCGGAAGCGCCAGCCGCGCCACCTTAGCGCGAGAGCGCCGTACCGGATGCGATGCCGGTCACGCGGACGGCGGTTTCTTCTTCGGCCGCTTCCAGTCCTCGTGCGTGTTCTGGCGCGCGCGCGCCACGGTGAGCTGGCCGGCCGGCGCATCGCGGGTGATCACCGACCCGGCGCCGATGGTGGCGCCGCTGCCGATCGTCAGCGGCGCCACCAGCGCGCTGTTGGAGCCGACGAAGACGTCGTCGCCGATCGTGGTCGGCCACTTGTTCACGCCGTCGTAGTTGCAGGTGATGGTGCCGGCACCGATGTTGACACCGGCCCCGATCGTCGCATCGCCGAGATAGGTCAGATGATTGGCCTTGCTGCCGACGCCGAGCACCGCGTTCTTGGTTTCGACGAAGTTGCCGACGTGCACGCCGTCGGCCAGCACCGTGCCCGGCCGCAACCGCGCGAACGGACCGATCATCACCGCGCCCTCGGTGACCACGCCGTCCAGGTCGCAATGCGCGCGCACCTCGGTGCCCGGCCCCAGGACCACGTCCTTGAGCCGCACGAACGGACCGATGCTGACCCCGTCGCCCAGCTCCACGTCGCCCTCCAGCACCACGTTGACGTCGATGCGCACGTCGCGCCCCACGCGCACGCGGCCGCGCTGGTCCAGGCGGCCGGGGTCGAGCAGGTACGCGCCCCGCTCGCACAGCGCGCGCGCGGCGCGCAGTTGCCAGGCGCGCTCCAGCTGCGCGAGCTGCCACGGATCGTTGGCGCCTTCGGCCTCGATCGGATCGGCCACCAGCACCATCTCCGCCGGGGTGAATTCCGCGGCGGCGGAAGCGAACACGTCGGTGAGGTAGTACTCGCCCTGCGCGTTGTCGCTGCGCAACTGCGCCAGCCAGCGCTTGAGCGCGGTGGACTCGGCGGTGACGATGCCGGTGTTGATGGTGCGGATGCGGCGCTGTTCGTCGTCGGCATCCTTCTGCTCGACGATCGCGGCGACCTTGCCGGCGGCGTCGCGCACGATGCGGCCGTACCCGCTGGGGTCCTCCGGCTCGGCCACCAGCACCGCCAGCCGTCCGGGCGAGTGCAGCAGGCGCAGCAGGGTGTCGGCGCGGATCAGCGGCACGTCGCCGTACAGCACCAGCACGGTGGCGGCGTCGGGGATCGCGCCCATCGCCTGCTGCACCGCATGGCCGGTGCCCAGCTGCTGCGCCTGCTCGGCCCACAGCAGGTCCGGCTGCGCGGCGAATGCGGCGCGCACCGCCTCGCCGCCGTGGCCGTAGACCACGTGGATCGCCGCCGGCTGCAGTTGGCGCGCGGTCTCGATCACGTGCGCCAGCATCGGCCGGCCGGCGATCGGATGCAGCACCTTGGGCTTGGCGGACTTCATCCGCTTGCCCGCGCCGGCGGCAAGGATCACGACGTGCAGGGGCAGGCTCATGGCAGGTTCCATTCCGGGGAAGACGGGGATTCTAGAGGCAGCCGCCGCGCCGTGCCGTCATGACGCCGTCCGCGCCGGCGGCATTTACATCCGCGCCGCAATCGCTAGCATGCGCGCTTGATCCCCACCCTGGACTCCCATGAGTCTGCTGCGCCAGGGCAGTCAATTCGTCGTGATCGGATTGCTGCAACTGCTGATCGACTGGAGCGTGTTCGTCGCCGCCACCGCCGCCGGCATGCCGACGATCCCGGCCAATGTGCTGGGCCGCGTGTGCGGCGCGCTGCTCGGCTTCTGGCTCAACGGCCGCATCACCTTCGCCCGCGGCGACGCTGCGCGCCTGGGCTGGCGGCGCTTCGGCCGCTTCCTCGCCATATGGCTCGTGCTGACCCTGCTCAGCACCTGGCTGGTGACGCTTTGCGCGGACGCGCTGGGTCTGCGCCTGGCCTGGCTGGCCAAGCCGGTGGTCGAAGGGGTGCTGGCGGTGGTGTCGTTCTTCCTGGGGCGGCATGTGGTGTACCGCTAGGCTCGGCATGGCGGGGAACCTGTAGGAGCGGCTTCAGCCGCGACGGGCGTTACCGGTAACGCCCGTCACGGCTGAAGCCGCTCCTACAGAATCAACCTAGCCGCTGATGGGGTGGCTCTCAACGGCGCTGACCGCATCTACGCGGAATCGGACTACGACCCCACCCGCTCAGCGGCAAAAATCGCCCAGGCTGCGCACCAGCGCGGTGCGGTGCAGTGGGTCGAGCTGCCAGCGCAGCGCATAGGTTTCGGCCGCGCGCGCGGTCGTGGCCGGGCAATCCGGGGCCTGGCGCACCGCGGCGCTGGCCTGCAGCGCATCCAGCATCTCGCCCTGCAGCTGATCCAGGCGCGCACGCAACGCGGCCAGGTCCGGGCGCGGGCTGTTGGGCGCGCGGCCGCGCAGGTGCCAGCGCGACAGCAGTTCGTACTGCACCAGCTTGTTGGATTCGATCTGCATGCCGAAGAAGCGCGCCGCATCTTCCGGATCCATGCCGTGCGCCGGCGCCTGCGCGCGCACGCCCGCCAGCACCGCGGCTTCGCGCGCGGCGTCCAGCACCGGCTTGCCGCTGTCCCACTTGCTCAGCGCGACCTGGTCGCCGATCGCGTTGCGCTCGACGATGCGGTCCAGCAGCGGTTCCAGCGGCGGCGCGCTGCGCGCGGGCATCGCGCAACCCATCAGCGCGGCACCGGCCAGCAGCGCGCTCAGGACACGGGGGACGGTGGCGGCAACGGACGTGGTCATCGTGTTTCTCCAAAAGCCGTCTGCGCGGGGGAAGGGAGCGGCAGACCGGAGCGCCATCTTGCCCACGCGGATGGACGGTTTCATTGCACCGCGCCGCGATTCGCGCGCAAGCACGCGCCCCGGTCAGCGACGATAAAGCCAGTGCCGCGAGCCGCGTCGCCCGCTCCGGGACGTCCAGATCGGCGCGCGCGTGGCGCGTCGCTGCGGCCAACGGCGAACCGCCGCGTACCGCGCGCGACGCAGGCACTGCGGAAGACACTCGGCGCACAAAACGAAAACGCCGGCAATCGCCGGCGTTCTCGTCGCGGTGCAGGCGCGCGCCAGGTGGCGCGCGACGGCGCTCAGTGCTTGAGGTTCTTGCGCAGGCGCTCCAGCGCCTGCAACTGCGCGGTGACCTCGGCCAGCTTGGCCTGCGCCTCGGCCACGTCCATGCCTTCGCCGCGGTTGGCGAGCATGCGCTCGGCATCTTCCTTGGCCTTGCGCACCGACGCCTCGTCGATGTCCTGGGCGCGGATCGCGGTATCGGCCAGGATGGTCACCACCTGTGGCTGCACCTCGAGGATGCCGCCGGAAATGGCGAAATCCAACTGCTCGCCGCTGGCGGTGGTCACCACCACCTTGCCGGGCTTGAGCCGGGTGATCAACGGCGCGTGCTTGGGCGCGATACCCAGCTCGCCCAGCTCGCCGGTGGCGACCACCAGGGTGGCGTCACCGTGGTAGATCTCGTGCTCGGCGCTGACGATGTCGCAACGGATGGTGCTCATGGTTACCTCGCTGGCGCGAGGCGGGATTGGGGATTTGGGGATTCGGGATTGGTCAAGCGGTCGCGCCGCTTTTCCCTTCCATTCGAATCCATCACCCGCAATGCCCGCCTTTGCGTATCCCTAATCCCGAATGCCGAATCCCGGCTCTTACGCCTTCTCGGCCATCTTCTTGGCCTTCTCGACCGCTTCCTCGATGCCGCCGACCATGTAGAAGGCCTGCTCCGGCAGGTGGTCGTATTCGCCGTCGACGATGGCCTTGAAGCCGCGGATGGTGTCCTTCAGCGACACGTACTTGCCCGGCGAACCGGTGAACACTTCGGCCACGTGGAACGGCTGGCTGAAGAAGCGCTCGATCTTGCGCGCGCGCGACACGGCCTGCTTGTCCTCTTCGGACAGTTCGTCCATGCCCAGGATCGCGATGATGTCCTTCAGTTCCTTGTACTTCTGCAAGGTGGACTGCACGCGGCGGGCGGTGTCGTAGTGCTCGTGGCCGATCACGTTCGGGTCCAGCTGGCGGCTGGTCGAATCGAGCGGGTCCACCGCCGGGTAGATGCCCAGCGAGGCGATGTTGCGCGACAGCACGACGGTGGCGTCGAGGTGGGCGAAGGTGGTCGCCGGCGACGGGTCGGTCAGGTCGTCCGCGGGCACGTACACGGCCTGGATCGAGGTGATCGAGCCGGACTTGGTCGAGGTGATGCGCTCCTGCAGCACGCCCATTTCCTCGGCCAGGGTCGGCTGGTAGCCCACCGCCGACGGCATGCGGCCCAGCAGCGCCGACACTTCGGTACCGGCCAGGGTGTAGCGGTAGATGTTGTCGACGAACAGCAGCACGTCCTTGCCCTTGCCCGACGCGTCCTTCTCGTCGCGGAAATACTCGGCCATGGTCAGGCCGGTCAGCGCGACGCGCAGGCGGTTGCCCGGCGGCTCGTTCATCTGGCCGTACACCATCGCCACCTTGTCCAGGACGTTGGAGTCCTTCATCTCGTGGTAGAAGTCGTTGCCCTCGCGGGTCCGCTCGCCCACGCCGGCGAACACGGACAGACCCGAGTGCGCCTTGGCGATGTTGTTGATCAGTTCCATCATGTTGACGGTCTTGCCGACGCCGGCGCCGCCGAACAGGCCGACCTTGCCGCCCTTGGCGAACGGGCACATCAGGTCGATGACCTTGATGCCGGTCTCCAGCAGCTCGGTGGCCGAGGACTGGTCTTCGTAGGTCGGCGCCGCGCGGTGGATTTCCCAGTGATCGCTGGCCTGCACGTCGCCGGCCTCGTCGATCGGGCGACCCAGCACGTCCATGATGCGGCCCAGCGTGCCGGCACCGACCGGCACCGAGATCGCGCGGCCGGTGTTGGTGGCGATCAGGTTGCGCTTGAGGCCGTCGGTGGAACCGAGGGCGATGGTGCGCACGACACCGTCGCCCAGCTGCTGCTGCACTTCCAGCGTGATGGCGGTGCCTTCGACCTTCAGTGCGTCGTAAATCTTCGGCACATCGGCACGCGCGAATTCGACGTCGACGACCGCGCCGATGATCTGAACGATCTTGCCCTGACTCATTTTGCTGCTCCGGTTAGCTTTAGTTCTGTCCGGATGGCCTGCGCCATCCCATGGATTTCGTGATTGGGGATTCGCGATTCGGGAGTGGTCAAAGCGCGCTGCGCTGCTCTTGCCAATCCCGACTCTCCAATCCCGAATCCCGGCACTACACGGCCGCTGCGCCGCCGACGATTTCGGAAATTTCCTGGGTGATCGCGGCCTGGCGCGCCTTGTTGTAGACCAACTGCAAGGTGCTGATCAGCTTGTTGGCGTTGTCGCTGGCCGCCTTCATCGCGACCATGCGCGCCGCATGCTCGGACGCCACGTTCTCCAGCACCGCCTGGTACACCAGCGACTCGATGTAGCGCGTCATCACGTGCTCGAGCACGGTCGCGGCATCGGGTTCGTACAGGTAGTCCCAGTCGTGGTGCGCGACCTGGCTCTCGGCCGCCGGCAGCGGCAGCAACTGGTCGAAGCTGGCCTTCTGCGTCATCGTGTTGACGAAGCGGTTGTAGACCAGATAGACGCGGTCGATCTTGCCCTCGGTGAACGCATCCAGCATCACCTTGATCACGCCGATCAGCTGTTCCAGCTGCGGCACGTCGCCGAGGTGGCTGACGCTGCCGACCATGTCCACCTTGAGCCGGCGGAAGAACACCGAGGCCTTCTGGCCGATGGTGACCACGTCGATGCCCGCGCCCTTGTCCTGCCACTGGCGCACTTCGCCCAGCATCTTGCGGAACAGGTTGTTGTTCAGGCCGCCGGCCAGGCCGCGATCGGAGGAGATCACGATGTAGCCGACGCGCTTGACCGTCTCGCGCTGCACCAGGAACGGATGCGTGTAGTCGGTGCTGGCCTGCGCCAGATGCCCGATCACCTGCTTCATCGCCTGCGCATACGGGCGCGAGGTCTTCATCCGATCCTGCGCCTTGCGGATCTTGGAGGCCGAGACCATCTCGAGCGCGCGCGTCACCTTGCGGGTGTTCTGCACGCTCTTGATCTTGGATTTGATTTCGCGTCCGCCTGCCATTACTCGCTCCGCTCGCGGGATTCGGGAATCGGGATTCGGGATTGGCCTGCGCCCCCCGTGTCCCGCTCCTGCGAATCCCTAATGCCTAATCCCGAATCCCGGCTCTTTACCAGCTACCGGTGGTCTTGAACTCGCCGATGCCCTTCTTGAACGCGGCCTCGATGTCGCCGTTCCAGTCGCCGGTGTCGTTGACCTTGGCGATCAGCTCGCCCTGGGTGTTGGCGAAGTGGGCGTGCAGGCCCTCTTCGAACGCCAGCAGCTTGTTGACCGGCACGTCGTCGAGGTAGCCCTCGTTGACGGCGTAGATCGACAGCGCCTGGTTGGCGATGGACATCGGCAGGTACTGCTTCTGCTTCATCAGCTCGGTGACGCGCTGGCCGCGCTCGAGCTGCTTGCGGGTGGCTTCGTCCAGGTCCGAGGCGAACTGCGCGAACGCCGCCAGCTCGCGGTACTGCGCCAGCGAGATGCGGATGCCGCCGGAGAGCTTCTTGATGATCTTGGTCTGCGCGGCGCCGCCGACGCGCGACACCGAGATGCCGGCGTTCACCGCCGGACGGATGCCGGCGTTGAACAGGTCGGTTTCCAGGAAGATCTGGCCGTCGGTGATCGAGATCACGTTGGTCGGCACGAACGCGGACACGTCGCCGGCCTGGGTCTCGATGATCGGCAGCGCGGTCAGCGAGCCGGTCTTGCCGGTCACCGCACCGTTGGTGAACTTCTCCACGTAGTCCTCGGACACGCGCGCGGCGCGCTCCAGCAGGCGGCTGTGCAGGTAGAACACGTCGCCCGGGTAGGCTTCGCGGCCCGGCGGGCGCTTGAGCAGCAGCGAGATCTGGCGGTAGGCCACGGCCTGCTTGGACAGGTCGTCGTAGACGATCAGCGCGTCTTCGCCGCGGTCCATGAAGTACTCGCCCATGGTGCAGCCGGCGTAGGCGCTGATGTACTGCATCGCCGCCGATTCGGAGGCGGTCGCGGCGACCACGATGGTGTGCGCCAGCGCGCCGTTCTCTTCCAGCTTGCGCACGATGTTGGCGACGGTCGAGGCCTTCTGCCCGATCGCCACGTACACGCACTTGATGCCGGTGTTCTTCTGGTTGATCACCGCGTCGATGGCCAGCGCGGTCTTGCCGGTCTGGCGGTCGCCGATGACCAGCTCGCGCTGGCCGCGGCCGATCGGGATCATCGCGTCGACCGACTTGTAGCCGGTCTGCACCGGCTGGTCGACCGACTTGCGCCAGATCACGCCCGGCGCCACGCGCTCCACCGGCGCGGTCTGGCTGGTGCCCAGCGGGCCCTTGCCGTCGATCGGCTCGCCCAGCGCGTTGACCACGCGGCCCAGCAGTTCCTTGCCGACCGGCACTTCCAGGATGCGGCCGGTGGTCTTGGCCACGTCGCCTTCGCGCAGGTTCTCGTAGTCGCCGAGCACCACCGCGCCGACCGAGTCGCGCTCCAGGTTCAGCGCCAGGGCGTAGGTGTCGTTCGGCAGTTCGATCATTTCGCCCTGCATCACGTCGGCCAGGCCGAAGATGCGCACGATGCCGTCGGACACGCTGGTGACCGTGCCTTCGTTGCGCGACTCCGCGGCCAGCTTGACCTGCTCGATGCGGTTCTTGATCAGTTCGCTGATTTCGGAGGGGTTGAGCGTGGTTGCCATCTTGGTTTCCTTCGGATCGTCCATCGCGCAGCGGCGGATGGCGACGTGTGGTTAGCTTCTTTGAGAATCGGGAATGGGGAATCGGGAATCGCGGGTGGCGTCGCCGCCGGGCCGGGTTCTCTCCTCTCTATTCGCCATTCCCGTTTCTTAGTGGGCCAGTGCGGATTGCAGACGCGACAGCTTGCCTTTCAACGACCCATCGATGACCACGTCGCCGGCGTCGATCACCGCGCCGCCGATCAGCGAGGCGTCCACCGCCGTGGTGATCTCGACCTCGCGGCCGAAGCGCTGCTTCAGCGCCACCTTCAGCGAGGCCACCTCGGCATCGCTCAGCGCCGTCGCGGAGGTCACGTTGGCCTGCACCACCCGCTCGGCCTCGGCCCGCAGCTGGTCGTACAGCCCGGCGATCTCCGGCAGCAGCGGCAGCCGCTGGCCTTCGGCCAGCAGGCTCAGGAAGCGCTGGTACTGCTCGTCGACCGCGTCCGGCGCCAGCAGCGCCACCGCCTGCTCCCGCTGCAGCAGCGGGTTGTGCAGCAGCGCGGCCACGCGCGGATCGGCGGCGACCTGGGCGGAGAACGCCAGCGCGTCGGACCACGGCGCGAGCTTGCCGGCATCGCTGGCCGCGGCGAACGCGGCGCGGGCATACGGACGCGCCAGTGTGAGGGCCTGGCTCATCTCAGATCTCCGCCGCCAGCTCGTCGAGCAGCGCCTTGTGGGCGTTGGCGTCGATTTCGCGCTTGAGCAGCTTCTCCGCGCCGGTCACCGCCAGCAGCGACACCTGGCGACGCAGGTCCTCGCGCGCACGGGTCGCGGCCGCGTCGATCTCGGCCTGGGCCAGTTCCTTCTGCCGGTTGGCTTCGGCGATCGCTTCCTGCTTGGCCGCTTCGACGATCTGGTTGGCGCGGGCGTGGGCCTGGTCGATGATCTCGTTGGCCTTGGTGCGCGCTTCCTTCAACGCTTCGTTGACCTTCTCCTGCGCCTGCGCCAGATCCTTCTGGCTGCGATCGGCGGCGGCGAGGCCTTCGGCGATCTTCTGTTGGCGCTCTTCGATGGCCCGCATCAGCGGCGGCCAGATCTTGGTCGCGACGATCCAGATCAGACCGGCGAAGGCCAGCGCCTGGGCAAAAAGGGTGAGACCGATATTCATTGGGTACGCTCAGCCAAAGGTGACGGGGTGGACGCGCCGCCCTGCGGCGAACGCGTCCGAACCTTCATCCGCAGCGGCGGCCGCAATGCTGCGGCCGCTCGCCGGTACTACTGGATCAGCCGCCCTGCGGCAGGCGCGACACGAACTCGCCGATCATCGGGTTGGCGAACGCGAACAGCAGGCCGACCGCGACGCTGATGATGAACGCGGCGTCGATCAGGCCGGCGGTGATGAACATGCGGACCTGCAGCACCGGGATCAGTTCCGGCTGGCGCGCGGCCGATTCCAGGAACTTGCCGGCCATGATGGCCAGACCGAGGCCGGCGCCCAGCGCGGCCAGGCCGATCATGATGCCGACGGCGAGGACGGTGGAGCTCTGGACTTGGGCGAGGTTGGTCAGGACGGCGAAGTACATGGTTTTCTCCAGGAACAAAGTTGCTTGAGGATGGTGAATCGAACGAAGGGTTGCTTAGAACGCGTGAAACAGAAACGTCAGTGGCTGTCTTCCGCCAGGCTCAGGTACACGATCGACAGCATCATGAAAATGAACGCCTGCAGCGGAATCACCAGCAGGTGGAACAGCATCCAGCCGAAGCCGAACGCGCCGCCGGCCAGTGCGCCGAAGATGCCGGCACCGCCCAGCACCCAGATCAGCAGGAACACGATCTCGCCGCCGAACATGTTGCCGAACAGTCGCATCGCCAGCGACACCGGCTTGCTCAGCCACTCGACCACATTGAGGATCAGGTTGAACGGCAGCATCCACTTGCCGAACGGAGCGGTCAGGAATTCCTTGGTCATCCCGCCCACGCCCTTGGAGCGCAGCGAGAAGAAGATCATCAGGAAGAACACGCTGATCGACATGCCCAGGGTGGCATTGACGTCGGCGGTGGGCACCGGCTTCCAGTAGTGCACGCCGGCCAGTTCCAACGGCTTGGCGATGAAGTCCGCCGGAACCATCTTGATGAGGTTCATCATCAGGATCCAGAAGAACAGGGTGATCGCGATCGGGGTCACCAGCTTGCTGGTGCCATGGTAGGTGTCCTTGGCCTGGCGGTCGACGAACTCCAGCAGGATCTCCACGAACGCCTGCCACTTGCCGGGCACGCCGGCGGTGGCCTTGCGCGTGGCCAGCCAGAAGCCGAACACCATCAGCAGGCCGGACAGCAGCGACATCACCAGGGTGTCGACGTGCAATTGCCAGAACCCGCCTTCCTGCACCTGGAAGGTGAGGTTCTTGAGGTGGTGCTGGATGTAGGAGGTAGGGGTTAGTGCCTCGCCCGCCATGAGTCCTGAGCCTTATCTTGATTCGATCAACGCCTGGCCAGAGCCAGAACCTGAAACATCAGCCCGGTGGCGATACCCGCCAACAGGGCCAGAGGAGGCAGCCGCCACCAGGCAAAGCCCAGTACCAGTACCGCGAACACCAACACCCACTTCAGCACCATGGCCACGATCAACCGCGCCATCGCCGTACCGGCCGCCTGCACGCCCCCGCCCAACGCGGTGCGTGCCGCCAGCCATCCCCCCGCCACCGTCGCCAGCCCGGTTGCGGCGGCGCCCATGGCGTATTTCGGCCCCAGCAGCAGGAACGCCAGGGAAACCACGGCCACCGCCACCAGCGGGTAAATCGCTGCGCGCAGCATCAGCCGCCGACCCGCATCAACGGAGTTCAGCACAGAAAATCCTGCAGTTGGTGGTGGATTGAGGACGTCTTCGCGTCCGTCGAGCCGCGGAATTATAGCAATGGGACAATTTCCGAGACAACCGCCAAAGGTTGCGGCCATCCCGAATCGTGCCGGGCAAGGCACCATACCATGCCGGACCCCCTGGACCGCGGCCCGGATTGCCGCATCGCAGCAGCGTTCTGAGTCGGGAACTTTCGCGCGTGCGCCTGGTCCGAGTTGCAGGGACTGCGCCCCATCCTCGTCGATCCGCCGCGCAGGCCTATGGAGCCCCGGGCAACCGGGGCTCTTCTTTTTTCGGTCGAATCCGTGATGAACGCCACCCGCGGCCTTCCGTACCTTCACGAATGGTGGACATGGTCTTAAGGATAGTTGCGTCACGCGGTGGCGCTGCCATCGGCGCATTCAGACCAGACCACGGAGCCTTGCCCCCATGAAACACTTGCTTGCCCTGGCGTTGCCATGCGCGCTCGCCGCCGCATACGCCCTTCCCGCCCACGCCGAAGACGGCGACGACCGGTTCACCATCCGCCTCGGCGCGATGAACGTGGACAACGACAACACCCTGCGCGGCAACACCAACATCGGCGGCAACGAGATCTCCGGTTCGCAGGACTTCGATTTCGGCGGCAAGGAATGGGAGCCGCGCGTGGACGGCATGTTCCGCATCAGCACCCGCCAGCGCCTGATCTTCGACTACTTCAAGTACGACAAGGACCGCCGCGAGGAACTGGGCGAGGACGTCAGCTACGACGGCGTGACCGTGCCGAGCGGCAGCTTCGTCAAGGGCGAGCTGAAGTACCAGGTCGCCAGCCTGGTGTACGACTACTCGGTGATCGACACCCCGCAGTTCAGCATGGGCCTGCAGATCGGCGCCGAGTGGGCCAAGGTCCAGGCCAATGCCTACGCCGACCTGGGCGACCTGTATTCGGGCACCTTCATCGACGAAAGCGAAGACGGCGCCGCGCCGGTGGTGGGCCTGCGCTTCACCGCGCAGCCGAACGAGCACTGGCTGTTCAACGTGCAGGGCCAGTACCTCAACACCAAGTGGGGCGATTTCGGCAAGTACGACGGCGATCTGAGCCGCGCCAACGCGATCGTCGAGTACCGCTTCACCCCGAACTTCGGCATCTTCGCCGGCTACGACTGGTTCAAGCTGGACGTGGACCGCGAGACCGACTCCAATGCCGCGTCGCTGACCAGGGTCGGCCTCAAGCAGGAGTTCAAGGGCCCGGTGGCCGGCGTGACGTTCGCGTTCTGATGTTCCGGATCCCGGGCTCCGGGATCCCAGGCGATACGTGCAGAACCCCGCAGCGATGCGGGGTTCTGTCGTGTTTGGGGGGTGCGCTGGCGCTGCGCCGCAGCGATGGCGACCACGAGACAGCGCGGCCGCCCCGCGGGCGCCGGGTTCAAGGCGGTTTGGTCGCGCCCGCCACCAGCAGATGTTGATGCATCTCGCAGTAGCACTCGTCGTGCCAGCCATAGTGCGGGTCGCGGCATACCGAATGGCTCACCGCCGCCGGCAGATCGGCGAGCGCGCTGCGCAAGTCGTGTCGCAAGGCCACGAACACCGAGCCCGGATGGGGCCAGTCGGTCAGGTGCGGCGGCTCCTGCATACGGTTGCCGGCGCCGAGTTCGCGATCCAACACTGCCTGCAATTCGGGACACAACGGTCGCTGCATCGGATGCTCCACCAGTGCCGCAATGCCGCCGCGCAGACGCGACGACGCCCCGCGAACGGGGCGTCGTCGGTCCGCGCCAGGCGGCGCGTGGCACTTACTTCTTCTTCGGGATGTACAGGTCGGTGATGGTGCCGTCGTAGATCTCGGCACTCATGCCGACCGACTCGCTGAGGGTCGGGTGCGCGTGGATGGTGTGGCCGATGTCCTCGGCCTCGGCGCCCATCTCGATCGCCAGGCCGATCTCCGCCAGCAGGTCGCCGGCATGCACGCCGACGATGGCGCCACCGATGACCCGGTGCGTCTCCTCGTCGAAGATCAGCTTGGTGAAGCCCTCGGTGCGGCCGATGCCGATGGCGCGGCCGCTGGCCGCCCACGGGAACTTGGCCACGCCGACCTTCAGGCCCTTAGTCTTGGCCTCGGTCTCGGTGACGCCGACCCAGGCGATTTCCGGGTTGGTGTAGGCCACCGACGGGATCACCCGCGCCACCCATTCCTTCTTCTCGCCCGCCGCCACTTCGGCCGCCAGCTTGCCCTCGTGGGTGGCCTTGTGCGCCAGCATCGGGTTGCCGACGATGTCGCCGATGGCGAAGATGTGCGGCACGCTGCTGCGCATCTGCCGGTCGACCGGGATGAAGCCGCGCTCGGTGACGTTGACGCCGGCCTTCTCCGCGCCGATCTTCTTGCCGTTCGGCGAACGGCCCACCGCGACCAGCACCCGGTCGTAGCTGGTCGCGCCCAGCGCCGGCTGCTCGCCTTCGGCCGCGGCCTCGAAGGACACGGTGATGCCCTTCTTGTCGGCCTTGACCTCGGTGGCCTTGGTCTTCAGGTAGACCTCCACGCCCTGCTTCTTCAGCCGGTCGGCCAGCGGCTTGACCAGGTCCTTGTCGGCGCCCGGCATCAGCTGGTCCATGAACTCGACCACGGTGACCTTGCTGCCCAGCGCGCTGTACACGGTGGCCATTTCCAGGCCGATGATGCCGCCGCCGACCACCAGCAGGGTCTTGGGGATCTCCTGCAGTTCCAGCGCGTCGGTGGAGTCCATCACCCGCTTGTCGTCCCACGGGAAGTTCGGCAGCTTCACCGCCTGCGAGCCGGCGGCGACGATGCAGTGCTCGAAACGCAGCAACTGGGTCTTGCCGTCGGCGCCGACGATCTCCAACTCGTTGGGCGAGACGAAGCTGGCCACACCGGTGACGGTGCGCACCTTGCGCTGCTTGGCCATGCCGGCCAGGCCGCCGGTGAGCTTGCCGACCACCTTTTCCTTGTACTCGCGCAGCTTGTCCAGGGTGATCTTCGGCTTGCCGAAGTCCACGCCGAAATCGCCGGCATGGGCGACCTCGTCGATCACCGCGGCCGCATGCAGCAGCGCCTTGGAGGGGATGCAGCCGACGTTGAGGCAGACGCCGCCGAGGCTGGCGTAGCGCTCGATCAGTACCGTGTCCAGGCCCAGATCGGCGGCGCGGAACGCGGCGGTGTAGCCGCCGGGGCCGGCGCCGAGCACCACCATCTTGCAGTCGATGTCGGCCGGCTTGCCGCTGGCCAGCGCCGGCTTGGGCGCCGGCGGCTCGGCCGGCGCGCGGTGCGACGGCGCCACCGGCGGCTTGCTGGCCGGCGCCTCGGCCTTGGCCGGCGCAGGCGCGGCGGCCGGCGTGGCACCCGCAGCGGCATCGGCGGTTTCCAGCAGCGCGATCACCGCGCCCTCGGACAAGGTGTCGCCGAGCTTGACCTTCAGTTCCTTGATCACGCCGGCGGCCGCGGACGGCACCTCCAGCGTGGCCTTGTCCGACTCCAGCGTCACCAGGCCCTGGTCCTTCTTGACCGTGTCGCCGACGGCGACCAGCACCTCGATGACCGGAACGTCGCTGTAGTCGCCGATATCCGGGACTTTGACCTCAATGACCGCCATGCAGCTTCTCCTGTGGCCCGGCCGGCGCGCCGGCGGGCGATTGCAGTTCTACGGCGGCGCCGCGATGGACGCGGCGCACGCAGGTGGGGGAAACACGGGCCGCGCCAGGCGCGGCGCCGTCGCGGCAGGACTTACAGCAGCACGCGGCGCATGTCCGCCAGCACCTGGCTCAGGTAGGTGGTGAAGCGCGCCGCCGCGGCACCGTCGATGACCCGGTGGTCGTAGCTCAGCGACAGCGGCAGCATGAGCTTGGGCGCGAACTCCTTGCCGTTCCAGACCGGCTGGATCGACGACTTGGACACGCCCAGGATCGCCACTTCCGGCGCATTGACGATCGGGGTGAAGGCGGTGCCGCCGATGCCGCCGAGCGAGCTGATCGAGAAGCAGCCGCCGCTCATCTCGGCCGGGCCGAGCTTGCCGTCGCGCGCCTTCTTGGCCAACTCGCCGCTCTCGCGCGCCAGTTCGACCACGCCCTTCTTGTCCACGTCGCGGATCACCGGCACCACCAGCCCGTTCGGGGTGTCGGCGGCGAAACCGATGTGGAAATACTTCTTCAGCGTCAGGTTCTCGCCGGCCGCATCCAGCGAGGCGTTGAAGTCGGGGAACTGCTTCAGCGCCGCGGCGCTGGCCTTGAGCAGGAAGGCGAGCATGGTCAGCTTGATGCCGGCCTTCTCGTTCTCCTTGTTCAGCGCCACGCGCAGGGCCTCCAGCTCGGTGATGTCGGCCTGCTCGAACTGGGTGACGTGCGGGATCATCGCCCAGTTGCGCGCCAGGTTGGCGCCGGAGATCTTCTTGATCCGCGACAGCGGCTTGACCTCGACCTCGCCGAACTTGGCGAAGTCCACCTTCGGCCACGGCAGCAGGTTCAGGCCGCTGCCGCCGGTGGCGGCCGCGGCACCTGCCGCGGCGGGCGCGGCGCCGGACAGCGCGGCCTTGACGTAGCGCTGCACGTCGTCCTTGGTGATGCGCCCGCCCTGCTCGGAGCCGCTGACCTGGAACAGGTCCACGCCCAGCTCGCGCGCGAACACGCGCACCGCCGGGCTGGCGTAGGGCACCTTCTGCGGCAGCACGCTGTCGGCATTGAACTCCACCGGCGGGCTGCTCTGGGTGGCGGACGGCGCGGTCGCCTTGGCCGGTGCGGTCGCCTGCACCTGCGCGATCTCGCGCTGGGCCAGCTTGTCCGGCGCGGACGAGGCCGGCACCGGCTCCACGCCGCCGCCGGTCTCGGCGCTGGGCGCGACCGCGGACGGCGCGTCGGCATCGCTGCCGGCCACTTCGATCAGCGCCACCACCTTGCCCTCGGACAGGCTGTCGCCGACCTTGACCTTGAGTTCCTTGACCACGCCGGCCACCGACGCGGGCACTTCCATCGTCGCCTTGTCCGACTCCAGGGTGACCAGGCCCTGGTCCTTCTTGACCGTGTCGCCGACCGCCACCAGCACCTCGATCACCGGCACGTCGCTGTAGTCGCCGATATCCGGCACCCGCGCCTCGACCACGCCGGTGGCCGCGGCAGCGGCCGGCGCCGGCTTGACCGCGTTCTGCGCGGGGGCGGCCGGGGCGGCCTGCTGGGCCGGGGCGGGCGTGGCCTTGGCGGCGGCCGGCGCGGCGGCGGCACTGGCGCCAGCCTCGGTCACGTCGATCAGCGCCACCACCTTGCCCTCGGACAGGCTGTCGCCGACCTTGACCTTGACCTCCTTGACCACGCCGGCGAACGGCGACGGCACTTCCATCGTCGCCTTGTCCGACTCCAGGGTGACCAGGCTCTGGTCCTTCTTCACCGTGTCGCCGACCGCCACCAGCACTTCGATTACCGGGACGTCGCTGTAGTCACCGATATCGGGGACAAGTGCTTCCTTGATTTCGGCCATGCGGGGAACTCCGGCAACTGATGAGGGGGAAACCCCTATTGTGGCGGCCCGCAGCCGCAGCGCCAACCTTTACCGGGCAAAAAACCCGGCGTGGCCGCGCCGCAAGCGCCGCAACGCGGCCGCACGCGGCATTCGCGGCGGACTGTACGCTGGCGCATTGTTCGCCGCCCGCGGCGGCGCGCACCCTTCCCGGACAGGCGCCTAGGGCGTGTCACCACTCCCCGAGCATGCCGCGCCGCGATTGCGCGCGCCTGTGGCAAGGAAGAACGAGGACGTGGACGTGCGTCCACGCCCGAGTGATGACGCCGCCACGGGCGCGCGCAACCGCGGCCCTTCGGGTTGGGCCTGGCAGCGCCACACCGACGCCGCGCGGCTTGACCTGACGGCCAGTCAGGCACTGCGCCGTGCAACGCCGGCGTGGCGCCTGCCAGGCCCAACCCGGCATACTCGAGGATTGGTGACACGCCCTAGCATGCGCGCACCCGACCGGAGTGCCGCCATGCGTGTGTTCGTGCTGTTGATGTCGCTGGCGATGCCGCTGGTCGCCTGGTTCGCGCAGCGCGGGGCGTTCGGCCCGACCAACGGCGCGATCTCCGATCGCTACCCCACCCTGGTCGTCGCCGCCGGCTACGCCTTCGCGATCTGGGGCGTGATCTTCCTGCTCGATGTGGCCTTCGGCCTGTGGCAGGCCTCGCCGCGGCGCCGGCGCGGCAACGCGCTGGCGCGGGTGCGGCTGCCGGCGGCGCTGGGCTTCGGCCTCACCGCGCTGTGGATGCCGGTGTTCTCGCAGCAGCACTTCCTGCTGGCGCTGGCGGTGATCTGGGCGGCGCTGGCCTGCCTGGCGCTGGCCGCGCTGCGCCTGTCGCGCGACCCGCATGCCGAGCCGTGGCAGGCGCTGTGGGCGTGGTTGCCGCTGTCGCTGCATGCCGGTTGGCTGTCGCTGGCCGCGTTCCTGAACACCGCGCAGGTGATCGTCGCCTTCCGCTGGCTGTCCACCACGCACATGCTGCCGTGGAGCCTGGTGCTGTTCGCGCTCGCCGGCGCCCTGCTGCTCGGCCTGAACCAGGCCATGCGCGGCAACCTGGCGTATGTGGCGGCGGCGGCATGGGCGCTGCTGGCGGTCTACGTCAAGCAGGCCGGCAGCGGACTGGACGGGGCGCGCAGCGCCGCCTGGATCGCGCTGGCGCTGGCGGCGGTGCTGCTGGTGCAGACCGTGTGGCTGCGGCTGCGTGCGCCGGCGCCGCGCGCACTGCACTGACGCCGCTACGATGCCGGCCGGCCCGACGCCGGCATGAGCCAGGCCTGCAGCGGCGCCCATGCCGCCTGCAGCCGCGGCAGCGAACACGCGGCGTTGGCCGGACTGGTCGAGGGCAGCGCCAGCACCGTCAGCGGACGCGGCGGCAACTGCGGCTGCACGAAGCGCGCGAACGCCTGCGCCGCGGCGGCGCCGTTGCAGGCGATCGCGCGCAACCGCGGCAGGCGCGCGATGCATTCGGGCAAGGGATTGGGCACTTCGCTGCCGCGCACGATCGCCGCATCCAGGCTGCCGCGGCGCCGGCACTGGCCGATCACGTCCCACAGGCCGACGCCGCAGGCCTGAACGGCCTGCAACCGCGCCGCGTAGTCCAACTGCGGATCCACGCCGCACAGCGCGCCCAGCAGCGGCCAGAAGCGATTGCGCGGATGCGCGTAGTAGCGCGCTTCTTGCAGCGACTGCGCACCGGGCATCGAGCCGAGGATCAATACCCGGCAATCGTCGCGTATCTGCGCGGGCAGGCCATGCAGCACGTCCTGCATCGTCACGACGCACGCACGCGGATGAATGTCGGCAACTCTTAAAACCTCGTTATTTCGGGCCTCGGCGGCACATGCCTGAACATGCGCTGCATTCGCTCGGCCGGGGTCGGCGTCGATTCATCTTCTCATCGATACGGTGTGCGCGCCCACTCCGGTGGCCCCACAAGAAAAGACTGAGGAGATTCCCCATGCGGTCCATTCAAATGCTGAGCCTGGCTGTCGTTTCCGCCCTTGCGTTCGCGCCCGCCGCGTTCGCGCAGGATGGCGACACCGCATCCGGCAAGCGCTTTTCCGTCGTCGGCAGCGCGACCTTGCTCGACCCCCATTCCAAGCCGGCCAACGGCCTCGACGTCGACGGCGGCCCGGCGCCGACCATCAGCGCCAGCTGGCTGATCAACGACAACTGGGCGGTCGAACTGTGGGGCGCTGCCGACAAGTTCAACCACCGCGTCAAGGCTGACGGCATCGGCAAGGTCGGCACCGTCGAACAGCAGCCGATCGCACTGAGCGGCCAGTACCACTTCGGCCAGGCGGACAACGTGTTCCGTCCGTTCGTCGGCGTCGGCTACTACGAGTCCAACTTCAGCAACGAGAAGATCGACGGCCTGTCGGACAGCGGCCAGCACGTCGGCCTGGATACCGCCAAGGGTGCGATCGGCACCGTCGGCGTGGACATGAACATCAACTCGACCTGGTTCGCCCGCGCCGATGCCCGCTACATGCATTCGCGTCCGGAAGTGCAGGTCGGCGGCAGCGGCACCGGCCAGGACCTGAAGCTGGATCCGTGGCTGGTCAGCTTCGGCGTCGGCGCGCGCTTCTAAGCCGCCTGCTTCGCGTCACATGCAAACGGGCCTTCGGGCCCGTTTGTTTTTGCGTGGCCGCGTGGGGCTCAGCGCGGCGAACGGTCGTAGCCGCGATAGCGATCGAAATGGCGCACGCGGCGCCGCAACAGCCACGCATACGCGCACGCGTAGCCGAGCAACAACGCCGCCGCGCCGAGCAGGCTGGCATGGCTCATCCATCCCTGCGCCGGCCATGCCGCGCCTTCGCTGAGGCTGCGCCAACCCTGCACCAGGCCGGCGCCGATCCGTGCCACCACCAGCAGCGTCAAGCCCAGCACCAGCCACAGGTTCGGCGTGTAGTACAGACCCTGCGGCAACGGCTCGAACCGGCTCAGCCAGACGCCCAGCGCGCCCAGCGCCAGGCCGGCCACCCAGCCGATGCAGGCATAGCGCGCCGCATCCGTCCACCAGTGTGCGGCGATCACTGCGAAGCCCAGCAACACGAGGCTCGATACCAGCGCCGACCAGAACTGCACGCCGGCCAACCATGCCCGCGCCTGGCGCCGCGAGGTGCCGTAGCGGAAGCGCTGCAGCAGCGACAGCGGCAACAGCACCGCGGTCACCGCCAGCGCGATCACGATTGCCAGGGGAATGGCCAGCAGCAGCGGCATGCGCAGTGCTCGCTCAGAACGCCGGCAGCACCGCGCCCTGGTACTTGCGCTCGATAAAGGCCTTGACCTCGGGGCTGGTCAGCGCCTTGGCCAGCTTCTGCACGCGCGGATCGTCCTTGTTGTCGGCGCGCGCCACCAGGAAGTTCACGTACGGCGAGTCCTTGCTCTCGATCGCCAGCGCGTCGCGGGTGGGATTGAGGCCGGCATCCAGCGCGTAGTTGGTGTTGATCAGCGCCAGGTCGACCTGGTCCAGCACCCGCGGCAGCATCGCCGAATCCAGTTCGCGGAACTTCAGCTGCTTGGGATTGGCGACGATGTCGCGCTGGGTGGACAGCGCGTTGCCCGGGTCCTTGAGCTTGATGACCCCGGCCTTGTCCAGCAGGATCAGCGCGCGGCTGTTGTTGCTGGGGTCGTTGGGGATCACCACGTCGGCGCCCTGCGGCAGCGCGTCCAGCGATTTGAAGCGGCGCGAGTAGGCGCCGAACGGCTCGATGTGCACGCCGACCACGGTGACCAGGTCGCTCTTGCGATCGCGGTTGTAGGCGTCCAGGTACGGCTCGGTCTGGAAGTAGTTCACGTCGATCTGCTTCTGCACCACCTGGTCGTTGGGCTGCACGTAGTCGTTGAACACGCGCACGTCCAGGGTCACGCCCTGTTTCTCCAGCAGCGGCTTGACCACCTCCAGGATCTCGGCATGCGGCACCGCGGTGGCGGCGACGCTCAGGCGCGCCGGATCGGCGCCGGAGGGGGACTTGCCGCAGGCGGCCAGGGCCAGCATGGCGGTGGCGAGCAGCAGGCGAAGCGGGAGCTTGGTCATGGCAGGAAATCCGCGAACGTGGGGAAGAGGGGCAGCGGGCGGCGCTGCGGGCAAGCTAGCAGACCCGGCCGCGTCGTGCGGCGAAGGGTCCGCGAATTGCCTCCTGTAGGAGCGGCTTCAGCCGCGACCGCTTCACCGGGAAGGCCCGGTCGCGGCTGAAGCCGCTCCTACAGGAGAGCGCGGGAGGGCACTGCGGCTCAGCGCCGGCTGTAGTGGGCGACCAGGCGGTCGCCGAGCATCTGCAGCGCCTGCACCAGCAGCAACAGGATCACCACCGTCACCAGCGCCACATCGGCATGCGAGCGCTGGTAGCCGTCGCGGTAGGCCAGGTCGCCGAGGCCGCCGGAGCCGATCGCGCCGCCCATCGCGGTGAAGCCGATCAGGGCGATGGTGGTCACCGTGGCACCGGCGATCAGGCCCGGCCGCGCCTCCGGCAGCAGCACCCGCGTCACCAGCTGCCAGGTGGTCGCGCCCATCGCCAGGCTGGCCTCGACCACGCCGCGGTCCACTTCGCGCAGCGCGGTTTCCACCAGCCGCGCGTAGAACGGCGCCGCCCCCACCACCAGCGGCAGGATCGCGCCGCGCACGCCCAGCGAGGTGCCCATCGCCCACAGCGTCAGCGGGATCATCGCGATCATCAGGATGATGAAGGGCACCGAGCGCAGCACGTTGATGACCAGCGCCAGGCCGCCGTAGAGCAGCGGCGTCTGGCGGGTCTGGCGTGGGCCGGTGAGGAACAGCAGCACGCCCAGCGGCAGGCCGATCAGCAGGGTCAGCGGCAGCGAACCGCCGAGCATCAGCAGCGTGTCCACGGTGGCGCGGCCGATCTCGCTCCACTTGCCGGCGTCGAGATTGCGGAAGAAGCCGCTGGCGGCGGTGGCGAAGGGCATCATCGGCGCAGTTCCTCCACGTGCACGCCGGCGGCGACGAAGGCGGCCTGGGCCGCATCCAGGTCGCCATCGACCAGGGCCACGGTCAACTGGCCGTACGGGGTGTCCTTGATCCGGTCGATGCGCCCGGACAGGATGTTGTAGTCCACCGCGGTCGCGCGCGCGATGCGCCCGAGCAGCGGCGCGTAGGTGTCGGTGCCGAGGAAGGTCAGGCGCAGGATGCGCCCGTCCACCGCGGTGAGGTCGCGGTGCAGCTCGCCCTCGTCCACGTGCTCGGCCTCGGAGACGAAGCGCCTTGTGGTCGGATGCCGCGGGTGCAGGAACACCTCGGTGACCGGCCCGCTCTCGACCAGGTGCCCGGCGTCGAGCACCGCCACGCGGTCGCAGACGCGGCGGATCACCTCCATCTCGTGGGTGATCAGCACGATGGTCAGGCCCAGCTCGCGGTTGATCTGCGCCAGCAGGCTCAGCACCGAGGCGGTGGTCTGCGGGTCCAGCGCGCTGGTGGCCTCGTCGCACAGCAGGATCCGCGGCCCGGTCGCCAGCGCGCGGGCGATGCCGACGCGCTGCTTCTGCCCGCCCGACAACTGCGCCGGATACTTGCCGGCGTGCGCGGCCAGCCCGACCCGTTCCAGCAGCTCGGCCACCCGCGCGTCGACCTGCGCGCGCGGCGTGCCGGCCAGCTCCAGCGGGAAGGCGACATTGCCGGCGACCGTGCGCGAGGACAGCAGGTTGAAGTGCTGGAAGATCATGCCGATGCGCTGGCGCAGCGCGCGCAGGCCGGCGCGGTCCAGTGCGGTGACGTCCTCGCCGTCGATCCGCAGGCGTCCGCCGCTGGGCTCCTCGAGCCGGTTGATCAGCCGGATCAGGGTCGACTTGCCGGCGCCGGAATGGCCGATGATGCCGAACACCTCGCCGGCGCGGATGTCCAGGTCGAGCGGATGCAACGCCACGACCGCCTGGCCGGCAACGGAGTAGGACTTGTGCAGGTGCTCGAACTGGATCAACGCGCGGGGACCGGCAGCGGGAAGGGGGCGCAAGCCTATCAGGCCGGGGTTGCGGCCGTTATTCCATTCGATTCTAACGCCTGCGCCTGCGCACGGCCTGGCGTGCGGCGGGGCCGGCTACGGGTGCGCCTGCGGCGGCGGCCGCACGGCGGCGCGGACCCGTTCGCGGTGCAGCAGGTACAGCCCGCTGGCGACGATGATCGCCGCGCCCACCCAGGTCCAGGCGTCGGGCAGCTTGCGCCACAGCAGCCAATCCCAGGGGATCACCCAGATCAGGCCGCTGTACTCCAGGGGGGCGATCAGCGAGGCGTCGCCGCGGCGGAACGCCTGGGTCAGCGCCACCTGGCCCAGCGCCCCGGCCAGGCCCATGCCGGCGATCCAACCGGTGTCGGCCAGGCGCAGCGGGGTCCACTCCGGCAACGCCAGCACGCCGGCGCCCAGCGCCATGATCAGCAGGAACCACACCACCAGCGACTGCGGCGTGTCGGTGCGCGCCAGCAGGCTGACCAGCACCGAGGCGACCGCGTACGCGATGGCCGCCAGCAGCACCATCAGCCCCGGCAGCGAGACGAACCCATTCATGCCCGGGCGCAGCACCACCAGCACGCCAACCAGGCCGACGCCGATCGCCGCCCAGCGCCGCGGCCCGACGTATTCGCCGAGCAGCGGCACCGACAGCGCGGCCACCAGCAATGGCGCGACGAAGTAGATCGTGTACGCGGTGGACAGCGGCAGGCTGCGCAGCGCCCAGGCGAAGCAGCCGATCATGGCGATGCCGAGCACGCCGCGCAGCAGGTGCAGGCCCCAGCGCACCGGCAGGATCGAGCGCGGCCCGGCGGTAGCCAGCACCCACAGCAGCACGAACGGCAGCGACGCGGCGCCGCGCAGCGTGGCGACCTGCAAGGCCGGGTAGTGCGCGGCCAGCATCTTCATCGCCGCATCCATCAGCGCGAAAAAGGCGACCGCGGCGACCATCCAGGCGGCGGCCGCGGTGTTGGAGCGTAACGTGGGCATCCGCCGATTATCGCCGCGATCGCCCTCGCCCGCCCAGCGCCGCGGTCGCGCCGACAGCGCCGCCGTGGCGACATCGGTAGGATAGACGGCCTTTCCCCGAGGAATTGCCATGCCTTCCTTCGATGTCGTCTCCGAGATCGACAAGCACGAACTGACCAACGCGATCGACCAGGCGAACCGCGAACTGTCGACCCGCTTCGACTTCAAGGGCGTGGATGCCAGCTTCGCGCTCGACGAGCAGGTCATCACCCAGTCGGCGCCCAGCGATTTCCAGCTCAAGCAGATGACCGACATCCTGCGCGCGCGGCTGATCGCGCGCGGCATCGACGTGCGCTGCCTGGAGTTCGGCGACGTGGAGACCAATCTGGCCGGCGCGCGACAGAAGGTCACCGTCAAGCAGGGGATCGAGCAGAAGCTGGGCAAGAAGATCGTCGCCGCCATCAAGGACGCCAAGCTCAAGGTGGAAGCGCAGATCAACGGCGACAAGCTGCGCATCAGCGGCAAGAAGCGCGACGACCTGCAGGACGTGATCGCGCTGCTGAAGAAGAGCGATTTCGAACTGCCGCTGCAATTCGACAATTTCCGCGACTGACCCCGCGCGGCGCCACCCCGCCGCCCGCATCGCCGATCGCCGCCCGCCCCCACCCGCCGGAACCGCCTTGAACGACCTCGCCCCCGCCGCCGATCCGATCGCCGCGACCCGCCTATGGCTGGAACGCGCGGTGATCGGCCTGAACCTGTGCCCGTTCGCCAAGGCGGTGCACGTCAAGCAGCAG
>Ga0207713_1000319_pt1 | contig 54706 bp, 48 predicted proteins | sample KBSS64metaG_FD_184404 | JGI IMG/M metagenome (GOLD analysis project Ga0207713, IMG submission 184404) | Switchgrass rhizosphere microbial communities from Kellogg Biological Station, Michigan, USA - KBS S6-4 metaG (SPAdes) (version 2) | ecosystem: Host-associated > Plants > Roots > Rhizosphere >...
GCCAACGCCGCCAACAGATTCTCCACCGCACACCGCGCCATCGCCTCGCGCGTCTCATGGGTCGCCGAGCCCATGTGCGGCGTCGCCACCACGTTGTTCAGCTGCAACAACGGCGAGTCATGATTCAGCGGCTCACGCTCGAACACATCCAGCCCCGCCGCGCGAATCCGGTTATGGCGCAAGGTGTCGATCAGCGCCGCCTCGTCCACCACCTTGCCCCGGGAAATATTGATGAAGATGCTCTCCGGGCGCATCAACGCAAACTGTTCGGCGCCAATCAAACCTTCAGTCTGCGCTGTCAGCGGCAAGGTCAGGCAGATGAAATCCGCCTGCTGCAACAGGTCCTCCAGGCTGCGGTACTGCGCATCGAAACGTTCTTCAACCGCCGGTTTGCGCGACTGGCTGTGATAGATCACCGGCATCCCGAAGCCGAAATGCCCCCGCTGCGCCAGCGCCTCACCGATCCGCCCCATGCCGATGATGCCCAGCGTCTTGCCGTGCACATCGGTGCCGAAATGCGCCGGTCCGATGCTGCGATGCCAGTGACCGCCGCGCACCATGTTCGCCAGTTCCACCACGCGCCGGGCGCTGGCCAGGATCAGGGCGAAACCGGTGTCGGCGGTGGTTTCGGTGAGCACGTCCGGGGTGTTGGTCAGCAGGATTTTGCGCCGGGTCAGGTAGTCGATGTCGTAGTTGTCTACGCCCACCGACACACTGGAAATCGCCTCGAGCTTTGGCGCCAGATCGAGCAGTGCCGCGTCCAGTTTCAGGCTTGCGCCGAGCAAACCGTGGGCACCGGGCAGGGCGTCGCGCAGTTTCATCAGGCCATCGGCGTCGAGGCTGTCGATAAGCGTCACATTGACCTGTTCCTCAAGGCGCGCCATCAACGTCGGCGACAGTTTTTTGTACAGCACAACCTGCTTTTTCATCGCAGTCATCTCTCTTTCAATTCAGGAATGGGCCGGCTGCGGACGCGGTGCGACGCGCTTGGCCGTCACCCGGTCGCTGGCGCCGGGCTTGAGAAAAATCGTCAGCACCACCGAGAGCATCAGTGCGCCGCTCATCAGCAGGTACGAAGCGCCGGGCGAACCGGTGGAGCTGTTCAGGTAGCCGACCAGATACGAGCCGCCGAACGAACCGAGGGCGCCCATGCTGTTGATCAGCGCCATCGCACCGCCGGCGACATTGGCCGGCAGGATCTCGGGGACGATGGCGAAGAACGGCCCGTAAGGCGCGTACATGCAGGCGCCAGCGATCACCAGCAGCGTGTACGACCACCAGAAATGCTCCGCGCCCAAGGCGTAGGAACCGTAGAACGCCACCGAGGCAATCAGCAGCGGCGGCCAGACGAAGCGTTTGCGCTTTTGCAGTTTGTCCGAGCCCCACGACACCAGCAGCATGCCGATCACTGCCGCCAGATACGGCAACGCCGAGAGCCAGCCGGCCTCGATCATGTCCATCTGCGCGCCGGCCTTGAGGATCGACGGCAGCCACAACACGAAGCCGTAGACGCCAATGCTCCAGCAGAAAAATTGCAGCGCCAGAATGATCACCTTCGGCGAACGGAAGGCTTCGGCGTAGTTCTTCACTGCTTTGATGCCGACCTGTTCCGCGGCGAGCGCGCTTTCCAGATCGTGCTTCTCCTGGTCGTTGAGCCACTTGGCTTGGGCCGGACGATCATCGGCCAGCTTCCACCAGATAAAGGCCCAAAGGACTGCCGGCAGACCTTCGATGATGAACATCCAGCGCCAGCTGAAATGCTGCACCAGATAGCCCGACACCACCGACATCCACAGCATCGTCACCGGGTTGCCGAGGATCAGGAAGGTGTTGGCCCGCGAGCGTTCGGCGCGGGTGAACCAGTGGCACAGGTACACCAGCATCGCCGGCATCACCGCCGCTTCGACCACGCCGAGCATGAAGCGGATGACGATCAGCCAATAGGCGTTGGAGACCACGCCGGTCAGCGTGGCGAGCCCACCCCAGAGGATCAGGCTGACGAAGATCAGCTTCTTCACGCTGTGCTTTTGCGCGTAGATCGCGCCGGGCACCTGGAAGAAAAAGTAACCGAGGAAGAACAGCGCGCCGAGCAGCGAGGACAGGCCCGGGGTGATCATCAGGTCGGCGGCCATCCCGGAGGCGGCGGCGAACCCGTAATTGGCCCGGTCCAGGTACGCCAGGCTGTAGGTGATGAACACGATCGGCATGATGTACCACCAGCGGCGGGTGGCGAGGGTTGCGGTTTTCATGGTCTTGCTCCTGAGCTTGTTGTTTTTGTCGCAGCAGGTTCAATTGATTGGTTGTTTGTACTGGCCCTATCGCGAGCAGGCTCGCTCCCACAAGGGGTCTGAGTTGGAACCCGATCCAGTGTGGGAGCGAGCCTGCTCGCGATTGGCGGCCTCGAATTCAGCAGACAGTTCGGATCGGGTCGGCAAACCTTCCATATCACCACGGCTCTGCACCGCTCGGCTGCCAATCCAGTTGGCGCGTCTGACCGCCTCGGTAAAACTCTGGTGCTCCAGCAGGGCGCTGATCATCCCCACCGCAAATCCGTCCCCGGCCCCCACCGTATCGACCACGGTCTGGACCGGCACGCCGGCGACAAACCCCTGATCCAGATGGGTGCGGTAATACGCGCCCTGAGGCCCAAGCTTGATCGCTACGGCTTCGGCACCTTGATCGAGATAAAACGCCGCGATATCCGCCGGGTCTTCAAATCCGGTCAGCAAGCGACCTTCGCTCAACCCCGGCAACACCCAGTGGGCGAGGGCGGCGAGGCGGTTGATCTCGGTGATCATCTCCCGCTGACTGGTCCACAGGCCCGGGCGCAGGTTCGGGTCGAACGACACACTGCGCCCGGCGTTGCGCATGCGCGTCATCAGTGCATGGGACATTTCCCGCGCCGACGCGGACAGCGCCGGCGGAATGCCGGTGGCGTGCAGATGCCGGGCGCCCAGCAGCGTCGGAGTAATCGACTGCGGCGACAGATGACTGGCCGCCGAGCCGCGACGGAAGTACTCGACCGTCGGATCGCTGCCGTCATCGTTGCGCGACTTGAGCTGGAAACCGGTCGGATGAGCCTTGTCGACTTCGACATGGCTGCAATCCAGTCCCTCACGGGCCAGGGTTTCGACGACAAATCGTCCCAGCGAATCAGCACCGACCCGGCTCAGCCACGCGACCCTGAAGCCCAGCCGCGACAAGCCGATGGCGACGTTGCTGTCCGCCCCGGCAATCCGTTTGTGGAACTGCTCAACCGCTGCCAGATCGCCGCTCTGTTCGGCGACAAACATGGCCATGGTTTCGCCGAACGACAGAATATCGATCTCAGACATGAGCAGGCTCCAGACGGGATTGGCCGAGGCGGGCGAGGGCGGCGACGTGTTCGGTGGTGAGTTGCACCAGGTCATCGCCCTGCAACGGGTATTCGGCGGCGCGCATGACCCCTTGGGCCATGTGCCGCAGCAGTTGTTCCCACAGATGCAGGTCGGTGGCGGCGGGCGGTACTGCCACCAGTTTGCCGTCGGCACGGCGGGCCACTGCTTTGCAATGCACGTAGCCGACGTGGCGGCCAAGCAGTCGTGCAGCGCTGGTGGCGGACTGGTCTTGCCACTGCCAGTTGCCGATGTCGAAGGTCATCTTGATCGGCAGGTTGTGTTGCTCGACGGCGGCGAAGAACCGCTGGAACGGTTCGATCCGCCCGCCGTGCAGGGTCTGGTCGTTCTCTACCAGCAGTTGCAGAGGGCTCTGCGCAAGAATTTGCGCGAGGGTCTGCAAATCGTTGTTGTCGGTGAAGAAGCCCAGGGAAACCTTCAGCCACTTCGAACCGAACGCTTCGGCATTTTGTAGCGCCGTGATGAGCTCGGGATTGGGTCGCGACTGACCGGCCAGCCACAGTTCGGTGGGTGAGGAATAGATGCTCTGCAGGCCTTGAGCGTGTGTGGCGGTGGCGAGTAGATCGGGGACTTCGTTGGTCAGCAGTTCTTCGCGCCACTCGATGCGATTGGCCCCGGCAGCGGCCAGCACCTCGATGAACGAAGCCTGACCATTGCGGCGAACGAGGTCAGCGCCGTAGCTGGACAGGCTGATGGAAACGGCGGGTTTAGTCACTTGGGCAAAAGAGTCATGATCCGTGCATGACACATGGGTCGAGCCTTGGTTGGGGAAACTGCTGGAAACGGCGGGTTTAATCACTTGGGCAAAAGAGTCATGATCCGTGCATGACACATGGGTCGAGCCTTGGTTGGGGAAATTGCTGGAAACGGCGGGTTTATTCATTGTTATTTACCTCTGAAACCGGTTTCATTTTTGTTCAAAAAAAATCAGCCAAGGCTGTGTTGTTCTTTTTGGCCTCATCGCTGGCAAGCCAGCTCCCACAGATAGCGGGTCGCTCACAAACCTCAGGTACACCCCAATACCTGTGGGAGCGGGCTTGCCCGCGAAGAGGCCGTGTCAGTCACCACAAAGTCCACGGGTCGAACCGCGCTCAATAAGCACCGGCGCAAAATCCAGTGTCCGCGCCGCTTCATCATTCCCACGCAACCGCTTGAGCAAACACTCAAACGCCTGCGCCCCGATCTCGGCAGTTGGCTGGGCAAGGGCAGTAATCCCGCTGCCCACCAACGGATACCAATCCAGATCATCCAGCGCGATCAGCCCGACATCCTCGAATAACCGGCAGCCGATCTCGCGCAAGGCAAGGGTGCAGGCCAGCGCCGCCACGCCATTGGCGCAGAACAGGGCCTTCAGGCCTGAATCAGGTGTGTTCAAAAAGGTTTGAAGGTCTTTAACCAGACTGGAGCCGGTTTCCAGCACTGCACCACGCATGTCTTCGCGCTGGCCAATCTGCTGCTGAAAGCTGCTGACCCGCTCGATCCGCGAACTGGTGCCGTCATAGGGTTCGGTCACCAGCAGTACATCGCGATAGCCACGTTGCTGAAGATGTTCGAGCGCCATCTCGATGGCTTGCGGGTTGTTCAGCCCGACCATGTCGCTTTCCAGCCCATCGACTTTGCGATCCACCAGTACCAGCGGCATTTCCCGCTTCAACTCATCCAGCTCATCCCGGTGATGGCCCAGGGTGTTCACGATCAGCCCTTCGATGTTGTACGAGCGCAACAGCGCCAGGTGCTGGCGTTCCTGTTCGTCATCGCGGTCGGTGTTGCACACCACCAGGCTGTAACCGTGTTGGCGGCAGGCGGTTTCCACCCCGTGCATCACGGCAATCGAATAGGGGTTGCGGATATCGGCCACCAGCATGCCGATCAGGCGGGTGCGCCCGCGCTTCAAGCCTCGAGCCATTTGATTGGGACGGTAGCCGAGTTCGGCAATCGCCAGCTCGATGCGCTGGGCAATCGCATCGGAGAGCAGGGCGCGGTCGTCGCCGATGAAGCGCGAGACGCTTGCCTTGGACACGCCGGCGTGTTCGGCGACGTCTAGCATGGTGACGCGGCTGCGCTGGGCGGCGGAGAAATCGTTCACGGTTGGGTCTTCTTATTCTCTGAAACCGGTTTCAGGAGACAACAGGCGCTTCGTTCAAGTCAAGTGAAAATGCCTTTGATTTAGGGGGTGAAGTCAGAAATATCCGACAGACGGTAGAAATACCTGTCAGATCTGACAGTAGCCCAAAGTCATGAAAGCGCCCTTAATCTGTACAGGAGTAACAGGCACCAGCGAACAGAATTTCAGATTGAAAGAGGTGTTCAAATGTCATCCAGTGGGCCGCTGAAATTCAATCCTCCTCAAGTTATTGGGGTACTGGATCATTCACTGGATCCAGAGGGGCATATTCCCTATGAGTTGCTTTCCGAAGGCATTGATGTGGTGGTCCCTCTGTGGCCTTCCTATGCCACGAAGCCAGGGGAAAGAGACAAACTCATTGTCCGTTTTGAAAAAAATGATCAGGCACCTGTAGAAATCATAAAGGAGTATCTTCCAGCGGATATACAGCCAGAATTCGTCATTCATATCGGTCCTGAGCATTTGTTAAATGATGGCGTCGGCCAGCTATGGTATGAAGTTTATGATACTGCGGACCACCTGTCCTGTTCAGATCCCCGCAGTTTGACAATCGATCACACGCCTATAGCCGATGAACTTGATGAGGCCGATTTTCGTGATGCAACCATATGGGGCTACGTTAATTGTGATACCGACCCGCCCATTTGGGAAGGCATTCGGGTTGATATTCCACCGTTGAATAATTTTAAAATCGGCGACCGCTGTGAAACGCTCTGGAGAGGATACCGTTCATTGAACGGAAGCGGTGTCGAGTTTGTACGAGCTCGCTGGAAAGATGTGCGGAAAAGCTTGTCTGCGGAAGATATCGAAAGGGGATACGGCCTGACTGTTCTGCCTTACGAACCCCATATAAAGCCAATGGATGACCAGTGTTCCGCGACAATTGTCTACCGGATTTTTCGCGGTAAGAGGCTAGTAGGCATTTCAAAACTTGCGGTTCTGAAAATTGATCGAGTGATATCGGGTGACGGTTTTTGCGGCCCGACCTAACGTCTTTCCAAAGGGAAGGCAGGGGGTAACAAAGAAAGCAAGTGATGTATTACGCTGAATGAATGCTTGATATTGATTTTCATTTTGAGCAAGGGCGCGATGACGAATGTTTGTTTATTGTTGCGCTATTACTTTGATGGAGCGAGGAAATCATGAGTGCGATAATTGAGAAAGGCAAAGCGGTACTTCAATCAAAAACCAAAAGGGCAGATGGCATACTAGTTGATCCCCCCGCTGCGCCCACTTTTCCCGCGCAGACTATTCCGGATGGTGATAAGCGAATTCCTGTCGCACATCTTGATAAAGATCTGGATTATCTGATCAGGAAGCCTACTTTGGAGGCAGACCGCGACTTCATTCAACCGCAAATTCGTAAAAAAGGCACTACTGTCTGGAACGATATTCTTGTTGATCAATATTTGGAATTGGGACCGGTAGCGAGCAGAGACTGGACTCAACCCTTTAAAATTGCGCAATCTTTTTTGAGAGAAGACCCCACCCCTGAAGAGCCAACTGAATGGGAGTTTCGCTACATCTTTTGGGCGGACGGTACAAATGACGTTGCGTCACTCGAGAGCTCCTTTGCCATCGACCGGACGCCTTACAACGTAGTCAAGACCCCGCCATCTGACCGCACACCAGGCGCACCTACCTGGCCTTCCGATCTCGGCCCCACGGCCCCAATCGATGATGCATATCTCGACGGCAAGACCGGCATTATCGTCAAGCCATTTATCGCGCATAATTACCTGCCCAATGATATCTTTCACTGGTTCTTCAGCCCGGCGCCCGATCCTGAGCGCGACACACCGGTCCATAAAGGATCTCTGTCTCCCACCAACCGGGACACCGAAATTCCTGCCGCTGTTTTCTTGGCGGCTGAAGAGGGGCCCAATCGGTTGGTCTATGTAAATATCGATGCGCCGGGTAATAGGGCGCGCGCTTCCAATTTCAGCCAACGCAACGTGGTCCATACACCTAAGCCTGATCCTGGCACGGTTTTTCCGCCAATTGTTACGTTGGCCGATGGTGTAGATGGCGATAACCTGATTAACCGTGAAGACATGCTTTCTGATCCGCGGGGAGTCGAGATTGTAGTTAAAGTCCCTACTCCGAATTCTCCAAGAGACACGATCTTCGTTACTCTGCACAACGAACAGGTTGGAACTGAACAGAGAGTCGAAAATGCGACTGAACTTAAGTTTTATGCACCGCGTGCGTTGGTAGAGCAGATATATGGAGATACAGACGGTATCGTTCAGCGGACGGTGGCCTTCGAAATGTTTCGTGGTGTCGAGGACCTGGCAACCGACAGTGTCGATATTGATGTGGATATATCAATTGTCGGCGCAGATCCACTGCCGGCGCCAAGCTTGGAAACAACGGCGGGCAGTGACAACGAAATCAAGGAGTCCGATTATCGCGATAATGGCATACAGGCCAGTTTGGCTATGCCGGCGACTCCACCGACAGAAGAGGGTTGGTTGCTTGATTTTATTTTTGGCTCTAAAACGTTCGCTACCGTTCCCCTGACTACCGGGCAGGAAGGCACAACCATTTCCAGAAACCTGCCGTGGTCGGTGGTGGAGGCACTAGGCGGTGGATTGACACACGTTCTACGCTGTGAAATCTATGTGCCCACCGGTAACAATCGAAACAAGTCCGCTCCTCGGGGTATTCCTGTAGAAGCCTTTCCGATTCAAATGGACGCGCCGGAGATACTCAATCTTGCAGGCCCGGCCCGAAGAATCGGATGTGCGACTCTAAATTTCCCTACCGGTACACTCCCAGGAGATGGCACACCACGGCGAAATTTGCAGGTGCGTATATTGCCGAACGCATTCACTGTGGATGGCGAGGAAATTACATTGAAATATATCGCCTATCCAAGTAATGACCCGTCAACGCCTATTCCCGATACAGACGCTGAAACCAAGTATCCGATATCAGGGACTTTTCCCACCGATGGGGTTGTTATCGAAATCGGCGATTATGAAGAGGATTTCAAACCTGCCCACCAGGCATTGGGCCATGTCTGGTATGTAATTTCGCGAGGTGGGCCAGGCAACAACCCTACACCTGATTCAGGAGTGGCGATCCGGGAACTGGATTTGGATGACAGTGAAGGGCGGTTCTGCGAAGACTTTGTACCGACCCCTTAGCGATCACGACTACGGGCGGCGAGGTTAAAAACTCGCCGCTTTTTTCGCCCTTCCAAGAGTTCTCGCGGAATATTCGTCGGCAAATAGAGATTAATCCTACATAAATATTTGAATAGTCCGGATAGTCTGCCAGCCCTCGAATGGTCGGTCGTCTGTGTGGAGGGCCGCAAGCGTTAATCCAGCAGGTGACAGTTATGTGGCAGAAATCGACAACCTATTCAAACATTCCGTTTTTAAGAATCGTTTTAAGTACGTCGTTATTTTCCGTGTGTATTTCATCGGTCTCCGCAGCCCCGGTTGTTGGTAGGGACGAAACCGTAAGCGGTGGTACCCCGGAATCCTGGGACCTCAGCCAGGGTGCCAAGTTAACGGTCAATGGTGCGCAGACGCTTCAGATCACCTCTGATAGTTCTATCCTTAACGTCAACGCTGGCAGTACGACCCAACAAATATCCGCGCGTAATGGATCCACGGTCAATCTGAGCGGCGCAACCGTTGTCGGTACGGGCGGACTGGCCGCTGTTCTTCTGAGCAACAGTGACGCCACGATCGATAGCAGCACGATCACTGGCAATCGCATTGGGCTTCAAGCGATTCGTGACTTCACTACGCAGATTGGCTCTCACGTCACGGTTGCCAACAAAAGCACGATCAGCGGTGTTCTGGGCGGAGCGCTGGTGAGTGCTTTCAGTACCCTTGATCTGGTCGACTCGACACTGATCGGCACTGGAGCCACCAGCTACGGGCTTCGATTGCGGAGTGGTCAGGCATCTGCGACAGGTAGCACGATTGTGGGCGGGCAGGAAGGTGTCGTGATCGATCTGGATCCCAACGAAGTCCGGCCCGCGGTCCTGAATCTTGAAAACACTACCGTCCAGGGGCAAACCGGATCGGCCATATTGGTTGACTTTGCCAATGCGTCAGACTCGACAGCCACAGTTTCACTTACCCGCGCTCGCTTGCTCGCGGGTAATGGCACTCTGCTTGACGTAAAGGGCGGAGCGAATACTTCACTATTGGTCAACGACAGCCAACTGGCAGGCAACATTGTCTCGGAGCAGGGCAGCACGACACATTTGACGCTGCAGAACAATTCCACCTTGACAGGTCATTTGGAAAACGTTGCCAGCGCTACTGTCAATGACACGTCGAGTTGGGTCATGGTCGGCAATGGCAGCATTGAGCAATTGACGCTTAACAACGGTGGGTCGGTGGTGTTTGGCGGCAACGATGCGTTCTACCAGTTGAACGTGGGCTCGCTGTCCGGTGAGGGTCGGTTTTTTATGGGCACTGATTTCGCCACCGGGCAGACCGATTTGTTGAACGTCACTGGCAATGCCAGTGGGACGCACGAATTGTTGATTGAGAGCAGTGGCGTTGATCCGGCGGCTGGACAACCTATCCGCGTCGTCCAGACCGCTGGAGGCGATGCACAGTTCTTCATCAACCGCGATGTCGATCTAGGTACTTATTCTTACGGCCTGGCAAAAAGTGGCAACGACTGGATCCTGGACCCAAGCACTCGGACGGTCAGTCCGGGCGCGAGGTCTGTTCTCGCCTTGTTCAATACCCCCTCGACAATCTTGCTTGGAGAACTCGCACCCTTGCGCACGCGTATGGGGGAATTGCGTTTCAATGGCGGGCGAGCCGGTGCCTGGGGCCGCACTTACGGCAGAAAATACAATGTCGCCGATGGTTCTGGCGTGGGTTACAAGCAAACTCAGCAGGGTTTCACCCTGGGGGCAGATGCTGCAATTGGCGACTCCCAGTGGTTGGTGGGCGCAATGGCTGGTTACAGCAAATCCGACCTCGATCTTGATGCCGGAACTTCAGGAAAGATCGACAGTTACTATCTGGGCACCTACTTGACCTGGCTCGACGCGGTCTCCGGCATTTATTTCGATGGTGTCTTGAAAGCCAACCGATTTCGTAACGAAGCGAAAGTAAGCCTTAGCGACGGCAAGCGTGCAAAAGGTGACTATGACAACACAGGTATTGGAGGATCAATCGAGGTCGGTCGCCATATACCGCTTGGCGATGGTGTGTATGTCGAACCTTTCACCCAATGGTCTGCGTCCGTGGTTCAGGGCAAAAACTTTTCCCTCGATAACGATTTGCAAGCTGAAGGCGATCGCATGCATTCCTTTATCGGCGAGGCAGGTGCAACGGTCGGTCGTAATATTGAACTGGAGAAGGATCGAGTCCTGCAGCCGTATCTGCGCGCCAGTTGGGCGCACGAATTCGCCAAAAACAATAAGGTCGAGGTCAACAATAATGTCTTCAACAATGACCTGTCGGGGTCACGGCTGAAGTTGGCTACGGGCTTTGCCATGACGCTGACGAAAAGCTTTCATGTACACGCCGACTTTGATTACAGCAATGGCCGCAATATCGAACAGCCATTGGGCGTCACTATCGGTGGACGTTATGAATGGTAAGCGCTGACATTCTTTGCAAAAAAAAGGAAACCGCGTGGTTAATGCCGATCAGTTAAGCCTCGATGCTTGACCTTTGGCCGCAAGAAATCAAAATCCGATGCCTGAATAGGCATCGGATTTTTTTATGCGTCTGGCTCGGGCATTGGAACTAACCCACAACTTCGTCTCGACTCCCGATTCCCTCGAGGGATTGGACTCGTTGCTTGACCCTTTTCTGGTCGAGCAGGCCTTGAAACAGTCTGGTGTCGCCGAAATGAAGCTGGCAGAGCAACTGATCGAGACCACGCCGGATCACATCGTTGACGTTGTTCGATCGCGGTTTTTATTCCCTGGGGTTGCTGCATGAGAGTTGTGGGGCGTATTACTGGGCTACAACCTGTTGCGTTATCAGATGGTGGAAATGAGCCGCCATTGTCCAGGCATCCATCCGTGCGAACTGAGTTTCACCGCGTGTACCTGGGCGATCCCGGGGTTTATCAACGGTGTTTCTGCGGATCGCTCAGGGAACATCCCCAAATATCTCGCCGAACTGCATGCCTCGGCCTCGCACTGTGTGTTGCCCCAATGCCGGGAAGAGCGCATTTATCCTCGGGCTATCCGGCTGAAATCGCCGAAGTACCCGATCAAAAACAAAAATGCCAGTCAGCTTAACTGACTGGCATTAAACCGCGTGGTTTCATTTTTTATTTTATGCCAGTTATTACGCGACACGTTTTTGTTTGGTGGCACCGTACATAACAATGTGGTTGACCGCTTCGAATTTTACGTTGATTTTCAGTTGGACCGGTGTTTCATCCTCTCTGTATTCAACAATCGCGTCTTTCAGTTCGCCGCTTAGGACGCCGCTGATCGAATCGAATTTCAACTCTGCTTTCCCACTCATTTGTGAATAGATGTAAGCCTCTGTTTGACTTCTATTGTAAACATACGTCAACCTGACTACGGTCTGTTCGGGAGTCAGGTCGTACGTGCCATCGGCCGCTCCTTCGGAGAAAGAAAGAATGATTTCCTTCGTGGCGCGTTGTTGTAAATCGCGATGGCGGGCATACATTTGAAGTGCTTTACCATGTGGCGGATCGTATTCCTCTAAGGTGAGTTCAACCAGCGATGCCTTGAACTGTTCAGAGTCATTCAGCTTTCCTTCACACATTCCTGCTCGGGGAGCCTGCCGGGTGTTGAGCGTTTTTGCGTTCATCGAAATAATCTCCATAGTCATCACAAAGTATCCCGCTTCATAAAGACTACCCTCGGGATGAGGTATCAGACTGCTAAAGTGGCGCACTGTAAACTGTCAGAGTTGACAGTTTACAGTGCGCCGTTTGTGTGATCTTTATCTGATGCACTGATTAGCCGAACAGCCCGGCCGCAATGTTGATCGAGAGCCCAAGAATCGCCGTATTGAACACAAATCCGATCAACGACTGCGCCAGCACGATCTTGCGTATCTCCCGCGTGGCCACGCCAACATCCGCCGTCTGCACGGCGACGCCGATGGTGAACGAGAAGTACAGAAAGTCCCAATAGTTGGGCGTCGTCAGGCCTTCGGCAAAGCGCAGCGCCGGTTCGTTGCCGTCCCAGGTATAAAACAGCCGGGCGTAGTGGACGCAGAAAATCACTCCGATCAGCAGCCATGAACCGATGACCGTCAGTGCGGTGAAACCATAGTGCAGGAGTTTGCGGGTGGTTTCGAGGTCCTTGCTGCCGGCCAGTTCGAAGGTGATGGTGGCGAGGCTGGCCAGCGCCGCGATGCACACAACGAACAGTACCAGCCCGGCATTTTCATCCTCGACTTCGGCGATGCGTCTGACGTCCGGTGCTTTCGCGCGAGCTGTCAGCCAGAACATCAGGAGCAGATAGGTCCAGACGCCGGCGTTCCAGCCGATAAGGATTTTGCTGATGACCGAGTCGGCAGGGACCAGCAGGCCGACGGCAAGACCGAATAACACGGCGGCGGAGAGGCGAGGGTGGGTGCGGGCGAGGAAGCGCATGGGAACTCGATGGGCCAGGGTGTGCTGACACCTTAGCCCAGCGTTGACAGGTGTGGCCACAATGCCGGATGTTTGCCAATCCCGCATTGAGATCAGTGAGGTTTGGTGAATCGTTGTACAAGCTTCATGACGACAACAAAGAACACCGGCACAAAAATCACCGCCAGCGTCGCCGTAATCATCCCGCCAATCACCCCGGTCCCAATCGCCTGCTGACTCGCTGAACTCGCGCCGGTGGCAATCGCCAGCGGCACCACACCCAGAATAAACGCGAGCGAAGTCATGACAATCGGCCGCAACCGCAGACGCGCCGCTTGCAGCGTGGCATCAATCAGATCGTGACCTTCGTCATACAGGCTCTTGGCAAACTCGATGATCAGGATCGCGTTCTTCGCCGACAGACCGATGATGGTGATCAGCCCGACCTTGAAGAACACGTCGTTGGGCATCCCGCGCAAAGTCACCGCCAGCACCGCACCGAGCACGCCGAGCGGTACAACGAGCAGCACGGAAGTCGGAATCGACCAGCTCTCGTACAACGCCGCCAGACACAGGAACACGATCAGCAGCGACAGCCCGAGCAGAATCGGTGCCTGGCTGCCGGACAAACGTTCCTGCAACGACAGACCAGTCCATTCCTGACCCAGACCTGTCGGCCCCTGGGCCACCAGCCGTTCGATTTCCGCCATGGCTTCGCCGGTGCTGTGGCCGGGTTTCGGCTCGCCGGAAATCGAGATCGCCGGGTAGCCGTTGTAACGGGTCAGCTGCGCCGGGCCTTGAGTCCATGTGGCTCGCACGAATGCCGACAGCGGCACCATTTTCCCGGCGTCGTTGCGCACGTGCATCTTCAGCAGGTCATCGACCTGACTGCGACGGTCGCCTTCGGCCTGCACGACAACCCGTTGCATCCGCCCCTGATTGGGGAAGTCATTGACGTACGAGGAGCCGATGGCGGTGGACAGCACGTTGCCGACGTCGGCGAAGGAAATCCCAAGTGCATTGGCCTGCTTGCGATCCACTTCCAGCTGCACTTGCGGCGCTTCGGCCAGCGCACTTTCACGCACGTTCATCAGGATCGGGCTTTTCTCGGCGGCCGCGAGCAACTGGGTGCGAGCCTCCATCAAGGTCGCATGACCGAGGCCGCCGCGATCCTGCAGGCGGAACTCGAAGCCGCTGGACGTGCCGAGGCCATCCACCGGCGGCGGCAGCACGGCGAACGCCACGGCGTCCTTGATCTGGCTGAGGGCGATGTTGGCGCGGTCGGCAATCGAACTTGCCGAGTCGTCGCTGCCGCGCTGTGACCAGTCCTTGAGCGTGGTGAACGCCAGCGCGGCGTTCTGCCCGCTACCGGAAAAACTGAAACCGAGAATCACGGTGCTGTCGCCCACACCCGGTTCGCCGGCGTTGTGCGCTTCGATCTGCTCGACCACCTGCACCGTGCGGTTCTTGCTTGCACCGGGTGGCAGTTGAATGTCGGTGATGGTGTAACCCTGATCCTCGACCGGCAGGAACGAGGAGGGCAGGCGCGCGAAGCACAGGCCCAGGCCGACCAGCAACACAACGTAGATCAGCAGGTAACGACCGGTGCGTTTCAGCGCGTAACCGACCCAGGCCTGATAGCGATCGGTCAGTTGCTCGAAACGGCGGTTGAACCAGCCGAAGAACCCGGTTTTTTCGTGGTGTTCGCCCTTGGCAATCGGCTTGAGCAAGGTGGCGCACAGTGCCGGGGTCAAGGTCAGGGCGAGGAAGGCCGAAAACAGGATCGAGGTGGCCATCGACAGCGAGAACTGGCGGTAGATGACACCTACCGAACCCTGCATGAAGGCCATCGGAATGAACACCGCCACCAGCACCAGCGTAATGCCGATGATCGCGCCGGTGATCTGGCTCATCGCCTTGCGTGTCGCTTCTTTGGGCGACAGGCCTTCGGTGGCCATGATCCGTTCGACGTTCTCCACCACCACGATGGCGTCGTCCACCAGAATGCCGATGGCCAGCACCATGCCGAACATGGTCAGCACGTTGATCGAGAACCCCAGCGCCAGCATGGTGGCGAAGGTACCCATCAGCGCCACCGGCACCACCAGGGTTGGAATCAGGGTGTAACGGATGTTCTGCAGGAACAGGAACATCACCGCGAACACCAGCAGCATGGCTTCGCCGAGGGTATAGATCACTTTGGTGATCGAGACCTTCACGAATGGCGAAGTGTCGTAGGGGATCTTGTATTCCACGCCCGCCGGGAAGTAGCGCGACAGTTCATCCATCTTTGCCCGGATCAGCGTGGCGGTGCTCAAAGCGTTGGCGCCCGGCGACAGTTGCACGCCGACGGCGGTGGACGGCTTGCCGTTAAGACGGGTGCCGAACTGGTATTCCTGGCTGCCGATCTCGACCCGCGCCACATCCTTGATGCGCACGGTGGAGCCGTCCGGGTTGGCCTTGAGCACGATGTCGGCGAACTCTTCCGGCGTCGACAATTGGCCCTTGACCAGAATCGTCGCGGTGATTTCCTGGGTGCTCGGGTTCGGCAGATCGCCGATGCTGCCGGCAGACACCTGGGCGTTCTGCGCGACGATGGCGGCGTTGACGTCAGCGGGTGTCAGGTTGAAACCGATCAGCTTCTGCGGATCGACCCAGATCCGCATCGCCCGCTCGGCGCCGTACAACTGGGCCTTGCCGACACCGTCGATGCGCTTGATCTCGTTCATCACGTTGCGCGCCAGGTAATCGCTGAGCGCCACGTCGTCGAGCTTGCCGTCGCTGGAGGTCAAAGTGATCAGCAACAGGAAGCCGGCGGAGACTTTCTCCACCTGCAAACCTTGCTGATTGACCGCTTGCGGCAGGCGTGACTCGACTGCCTTCAGGCGATTCTGCACATCAACCTGCGCCAGTTCCGGGTTGGTGCCCGGCTGGAACGTGGCCTTGATCGTGGCGCTGCCCAGGCTGCTCTGGGATTCGAAGTACAGCAGGTGATCGGCGCCGTTGAGCTCTTCCTCGATCAGGCTGACCACGCTTTCATCGACGGTCTGCGCCGAGGCGCCCGGGTACACGGCATAGATTTCGATCTGCGGCGGCGCGACGTCGGGGTATTGCGCCACCGGCAATTGCGGGATGGCCAGCGCACCGGCCAACAGGATGAACAACGCGACGACCCAGGCGAACACCGGGCGGTCGATAAAGAACTGCGGCATAGAAGAGCGTCCTGCTTACTGACCAGAGGTCTGGGCAAGTGGAAGAGGGGTGTCGTCGATCTGCACCACTTCGCCCGGACGGGCGTGTTGCAGGCCTTCGATGACAATGCGGTCGCCGGCCTTCAGGCCACCGGTGACGATCCAGCGGTCGTTCTGCACAGCGCCAAGCTGCACCGGCTGCTGGGCAACACGCATCTGATCGTCGACAGTCAGGACTTGCGCCACACCGGCGCTGTCACGCTGTACCGCGCGTTGCGGCACGGTGAGACCGTGCTGGATCACGCCTTGTTCCAGGCGCACGCGAACGTAGCTGCCGGGCAACAGATCGAGATCCGGGTTGGGGAACTCGCTGCGCAGGATGATCTGCCCGGTGCCCGGATCGACCGTGATGTCGCTGAACAGCAACTTGCCCGGCAACGGATAGAGGCTGCCGTCGTCCTGGATCAGCGTGGCCTTGACCTGATCCTGACCGACCTGCTGCAACTGGCCGGAACGGAATGCCCGGCGCAGCTCATTGAGTTCGCGGGTCGACTGGGTGAGGTCGGCGTGGATCGGGTTCAGTTGCTGGATCAGCGCCATGGGCGTGGTTTCGTTCTGGCCGACCAGCGCGCCTTCGGTCACCAGAGCACGACCGACGCGCCCGGAAATCGGCGCGGTGACGGTGGCGTAGCCCAGATTCAGCTTCGCGCGCTCGACGGCAGCCTTGTTGGCGGCCACGTCGGCGGCGGTCTGCCGGGCGTTGGAGCGGGCGTTGTCATAGTCCTGAGCGCTGATGGCCTTGTCTTCGATCAACTGGGCGTAGCGCTGCTCCTGCAGTTTTGCCTGGAACGCGTTGGCCTCGGCCTTGCGCAGCGCGGCTTCGGCGCTATCGAGGTCTGCCTTGAACGGCGCCGGATCAATGCGGAACAGCACGTCGCCCTTTTTCACGTCGCTGCCTTCGCGGTAGGTGCGTTGCAGCACGACACCGGCTACCCGGGCGCGGACTTCGGCAATGCGCGGCGCGGCAATCCGCCCGCTCAGTTCGCTGCTGATCGACAGGGGGCGCGCCTCAAGGGTTTCGATCCGCACGGTCGCCGGCGGCGCCTGTTCCTCGGCGTTCGAGGATTTATCACAGGCACTCAGCGTCAGCGCCAATGCGATCAGGCCGAGCCCGGCCAGCAGATTCTTCGACATGTACAACCCCCAATATTGATCTGCGCATCCTACGGACAGTCGCCGAGGGTAGCGGTGAAGCTTTGTAGGTGCTGTGTGAAATTGTGTAAGGGTTTTGCTCAGGGACGGGTGAGGGCGTATATCCTTTACGCCTTGATATTTATTGCGACAGATAAAGCATCGCGAGCAGGCTCGCTCCCACAAGGGATTGCATTCCAAATGTGGGAGCGAGCCTGCTCGCGATAGCGGACGATGGGTCGCCACTGTATTTCTGGATCACCTCAATGCCCAACATCCTCCTGGTCGAAGACGACACCGCCCTCGCCGAACTGATTTCCAGCTATCTGGAACGCAACGGTTACTCCGTCAGCGTGATCGGTCGTGGCGACCATGTGCGCGAGCGGGCACGGCTCAATCCGCCGGACCTGGTGATTCTCGACCTGATGCTGCCGGGGCTCGACGGTTTGCAGGTCTGTCGCCTGTTGCGCGCCGACTCGGCAACGCTGCCGATCCTGATGCTCACCGCCCGTGACGACAGCCACGATCAGGTGCTGGGCCTGGAAATGGGCGCCGACGATTACGTCACCAAACCCTGCGAGCCGCGCGTCCTGCTGGCTCGGGTGCGCACATTGCTGCGGCGCAGCAGCCTCGGCGAGCCGATGACCGCCAACGACCGGATCCTGATGGGCAATCTGTGCATCGATCTGTCGGAGCGCACGGTGACCTGGCGCGAACAACCGGTCGAGCTGTCCAGCGGCGAATACAACCTGCTGGTGGTGCTGGCCCGCCACGCCGGTGAAGTGCTGAGCCGCGACCAGATTCTGCAACGTCTGCGCGGCATCGAATTCAACGGCACCGACCGCTCGGTAGACGTAGCGATTTCCAAACTGCGGCGCAAGTTCGACGACCACGCCGGCGAGGCGCGCAAGATCAAGACTGTGTGGGGCAAGGGTTACCTGTTCAGCCGTTCCGAGTGGGAATGCTGATTCGATGTTCAGAATCCTGTTTCGCCTCTATCTGGTGACGATCGTTTCCTACAGTGCGGCGATCTATCTGGTGCCGGATCTGGTGGTGATGGCGTTCAAGCAGCGGTTCGTCACCTACAACCTCGACTATTCCCGTGGCCTGCAATCGTTGATCACCAAGCAGTTTCGCGCGGTGCCGCAGGATCAGTGGCCGGCACTGGCGGCGTCGATGGACAAGGATTTCCAGCCGCTGCACATCGTGCTCGCCCGTATCGATGACCCCGGCTTCACCGCCATCGAGCAAGAACGCCTGCGGCGCGGCGAGAACATGGTGCGGGTGGGCGACTGGGGCTGGCGCACGCTGGCGGTCACGCCGCTGAATGACGAAATGGCAGTGCAGATGGTGGTGCCGCCGGATCCGATGGACGTGAATCTGTTGTACTGGAGCATCAACGTGCTCATCGGCGCGAGCCTGCTGGCGTGCCTGTTGCTCTGGTTTCGTCCGCACTGGCGCGATCTGGAACGCCTCAAGGGCACGGCCGAACGTTTCGGCAAGGGACATTTGAGCGAGCGTACGCAGATTGGCGCAAGCTCGAACATCGGCAGCCTGGCCAACGTGTTCGACACCATGGCCGGCGACATCGAAAACCTGCTCAACCAGCAGCGGGACCTGCTCAACGCCGTGTCCCACGAGCTGCGCACGCCGCTGACCCGTCTGGACTTCGGCCTGGCGCTGGCGCTGTCCGACGACTTGCCGCAAGCCAGCCGCGAACGCCTGCAAGGGCTGGTCGCGCACATCCGCGAACTGGATGAGCTGGTGCTGGAGTTGCTGTCCTACAGTCGCCTGCAGAATCCGGCCAAGTTGCCGGAGCAGGTCGAGGTGTCGCTGGACGAGTTCATCGACAGCATTCTGGGCAGTGTCGACGAAGAGCTGGAATCTCCGGAAATCGTCATCGATGTGCTGCTGCACAATCAGCTGGAACGTTTCACCCTCGACCCACGCCTGACGGCCCGTGCGATTCAAAACTTGCTGCGCAACGCCATGCGCTATTGCGAAAAACGCATTCAGATTGGCGTGCAGGTCTGCCCGAAGGGCTGTGAAATCTGGGTGGATGATGACGGGATCGGCATTCCGGAAGACGAGCGGGAGCGAATTTTCGAGCCGTTCTATCGACTGGATCGCAGCCGTGACCGCGCCACGGGCGGGTTTGGTCTGGGACTGGCCATCAGCCGTCGGGCGCTGGAGGCCCAGGGCGGGACGTTGACGGTGGAAGGTTCGCCGTTGGGCGGGGCGCGGTTCAGGCTCTGGCTGCCAACCCCCGTTTAGCACTCGTGACGATCGTTCCCACGCTCTGCGTGGGAATGATCAGTGTTCTGGATTAGAGGATCTCAGTCGACTGGATCAATCCAACCCCGGCCACTTGCATCCGCTCGATCGCCGCCGCCAGTGATCCATTCAAATCAATCGCCCGGCACGCATCCAGCACCACAAACGCATTGAACCCAGCCGCCCGCGCATCCAGCGCGGAGAACATCACACAGAAATCCAGCGCGAGACCGACCATATACACCGTGTCGATCCCGCGTTCCTTCAGATAACCGGCCAGACCCGTAGTCGTGACGCGATCCGCTTCCAGAAACGCCGAATAACTGTCGATGTCCGGGTTGCAACCCTTGCGGATGATCAATTGCGCATGGGGCAGATCGAGTCCCGAATGAAACTCGGCACCGCATGAGCCCTGAATGCAATGATCCGGCCACAGAGTCTGCTCGCCATACGGCAGTTGAATCACGTCATACGGCTGGCGGCCGGGATGGCTGGAGGCAAACGAAGCATGTCCGGCCGGGTGCCAGTCCTGGGCGATGACCACTTGCTTGAACTGCCCGGCGAGGCGGTTGATCAACGGAACAATCAAGTCACCTTCGGGCACGGCCAACTGGCCGCCGGGAATGAAGTCGTTCTGCACGTCGATGACCAGCAGGGCTGTGCGTGGCGAAATCGGCATAAATCCATCCTTCTTGGAAAATCACCCGAGCAGCATAGTGACAAAATTCTTTAAACGTTCAGCCTGGTCTTAAACATTTTCGCCATGTCTTCCAGCTCGGTAGCCGGGTGATGGCCGATCAGCATCCAGGCGTGCTCGCGTTCGGTCCAGTACACCACGTTCATCCCGTGACGGCGCTCATGGGCCAGCGGCTGGCTGCCGCTGTTGGTGCGCGTGACGCACAGCGCCAGCGGGCCGTGGGTGGCGTCGAGCCAGGTCATCTGGGCGATGGGCACGCCGTCATACTCGAGCAATTGCGCGCGTTTGAACTGCGCGCCGGGCAGTTTGAGTTTCGCCGGCGACAGGCTTACACCCAGCCGCGCATCGACGGTTCGCAACTGCGCCAGTTGCGAGGCTTCATCGGTGGGCAGATGTTCGAGGGTCTGCGGCACATACAGCGCCATGTAATCGCCCACCCGTTCGCGCCAGTTGTGCGATTGCTGCGTTTGCCAGGCCAGGAACAAGCGATCCGCCGCGACAGCCGCGAGCGCCACGCCCGCTGCCGCCGCGCCGATGAACCAGCGTCGGCTGAAACCGGGCTTCTGTGGCGACGGCGCGGCATCGAGCCGGGCCTGCAAACGGTCGAGCGGTGCCTGTTGCGCCAGTTCGTCATAGGCAGCCTTGAACGGCAGGGTGCTGCGGCTCAGCCATTGCACCCGCAAACTCAGCAGCGGATCGTCGGCGATGAGGCTGTCGAGTTGGCTGCGCTGTTCGCGGTCCAGTTCATCGTCCAGATACGCCACCAGTTGCTCGTCGGAAGGCGTATTCATTGCCGGTCTCCTGCGGGGGTGTTCGGTACCGCTTGCAGCGGCGGGTATTCGGCCAGTTTCAGGCGCGCGGTGGCCAGGCGGCTCATGACCGTGCCGATCGGCACTTGCAGGATCTCGGCGACTTCGCGGTAGGACAGGCCTTCAACGTAGGCCAGATAAACCGTTTCACGTTGAGTTTCCGGCAGCGCATCGACGCGGCGGATCACCTGCGCGGCCATCACATGAGTCTGCGCGGCGTATTCGCCATCGAAGGTCAGCTGCCTGTCGGCTTCCGTCACGCCTTGGCCCTGGCGCACCCGGCGGGCGCGCACTTCGTTGAGCCAGATCGAATGCAGGATGCTCAGCAGCCAGCGATCCATGCGCGTGCCGGCCACGTACTGGCCCGAACGCTCCAGCGCCCGCACGCAGGTGGCTTGCACCAGATCCTCGGCCACGTGCCGATTGCGCGACAGCAGCAAGCCGTAACGCCACAGGCGCGCCAGGTGTTGCCCGAGTTCGGCTCTGAAGGCCTGATCGCTGAAAATGTTCGCCTCCGCGTGTCGTGTCAGGTTTTCGATGAATCGTTGATGGCTTCGGCCAGGTCCCGGTATTCCTCGCAGGTCGTGCCGCAGATCTTCTGGATGTGCTGCAACTGCTCCTGCGCCAGATCGACGCGGCCCTTGATGACGTAAGCCTCGCCCAGGTATTCGCGGACCTGCGCGTACTGCGGATCAAGCTTCACCGATTGCAGGTAATAACCGATGCCTTCGTCGGTGCGCCCCAGTTTGCGCGTCGCGTAACCGCGATAGTTGAGAGCCTTGGCGGTGTTCGGTTGTTCCAGCGTGTCGAGCAGGGCCAGGGCTTCTTCATAGCGGCCGGCCTTGGCCAGGCGGTAGGCGTAATCGGTCCGGTCGGCGTCGGGTACGAGGCTGCTGGTCTGCATCACGCACTTCTGCGTTTTGGTGTCGAACACCTGGCCTTTCGGGCAGTTGGGTTTCTGTACCGGTGCCTCTTCATCGCCATTGGCGAAGGCGAGGGGGCTCGCGAAAACGGCGGCTACCAGCAACGGGGCGGCGAACATAACGGAACGGATAGTCATGGGCAAGGCTCCACAAGGGGTCATGTTTCACTTTGAACACCGCAGGGTGAACATTTATTCATTGCTTTGTCAGGCTTTGTTAAAGGAAAGCCGTTTTTCCGGCGCTATGCTGGTCAGCGTTCGTCGTCGATCTGCAGTTCTACCATGGGAGTTTGGCCATGAAAGATCAGGTTCACCACTCGGCCGCCAGCGGCTACAAAACCGCCGCCGACACCTACGTCAAAGGCCGGCCCGACTACCCGCCGGCCGTCAGCGAATGGCTGACCGGCACACTGGGCCTCGATGCCCACAAGACTGTTATCGACCTTGGCGCCGGCACCGGCAAGTTCACCGGACGGCTGGTGGCGACCGGCGCCCAGGTGATTGCCGTAGAGCCGGTGGCGCAGATGCTGGAAAAACTGTCGCTGGCCTGGCCGCAGGTGTTGGCCGTCAGCGGCACAGCAACGGATTTGCCGCTGCCCGACGCCTCGGTGGATGCCGTGGTGTGCGCGCAGGCCTTTCACTGGTTTGCCCGTACCGAAGCCCTGGATGAAATCGCCCGGGTCCTCAAGCCGGGTGGCAAGCTGGGCCTGATTTGGAACCTGCGCGACACCCGGATCGACTGGGTGCCCAAGCTGGACGCCATCGTCAATGCGCTGGAAGGCGACACGCCGCGCTTCTACACCGGCGAATGGCGCAAGGCCTTTCCCCATCCGGCGTTCGGGCCGTTGCAGGCGCAGCATTTCCAGCACGGGCATACCGGCGCGCCGGAAGATGTGATCTTCAACCGGGTGCGCTCCACCAGTTTCATTGCCGCGCTGAACGATCAACAGCGCGCGAAGATCGACGAGCAGATTGCTCAACTGATTGCCGGCGAGCCGCAGCTGCGGGGCAGGGAGATAGTGACGGTGCCTTACGAGACCGCCGCCTTCGTCGCGGTGAAGAACGGCTAGAGTCCCGCATTTGGCCGAACCGCCGTGCTGATGCCTTGTTATAGTTCGGGCCTCATTTTCAGCCCGGTAAAGGATTTCTGCCATGACTCAATACACCGCCTTCAGCGTCGAACTGGCCGACAACATCGCCCATGTGCAGATCAATCGTCCGGAAAAGATCAACTCGATGAACGCCGCGTTCTGGAGTGAAATCGTCGAGGTTTTCCAGTGGATCGACGACACCGACGAAGTGCGGGTGGTGGTGCTCAGCGGTGCCGGTGAACACTTCTCCTCGGGCATCGACCTGATGATGCTGGCCGGTGTGGCCAATGAGCTGGGCAAGGACGTCGGCCGCAATGCGCGCCTGCTGCGCAAGAAGATCCTGAGCCTGCAAGCGTCCTTCAATGCGGTCGACAATTGCCGCAAACCGGTACTCGCGGCGATCCAGGGTTATTGCCTGGGCGGCGCCATCGACCTGATCGCCGCCTGCGACATGCGCTACGCCGCCGAAGACGCGCAATTCTCGATCAAGGAAATCGACATCGGCATGGCGGCCGACGTCGGCACCCTGCAACGGTTGCCACGGATCATCGGTGACGGCATGCTGCGTGAGCTGGCTTACACCGGTCGCACCTTTGGCGCCGAAGAAGCGCGCAGCATCGGCCTGGTCAATCGCGTCTACAGCGACAAGGACAGCCTGATCGAAGGCGTGATGGACATCGCTCGGGACATTGCCGGCAAGTCGCCGATCGCGGTCACCGGCACCAAGGAAATGATCAGCTACATGCGCGACCATCGCATCGACGACGGTCTCGAGTACGTTGCCACCTGGAACGCCGCCATGCTGCAATCCAACGATTTGCGCGTGGCCATGGCCGCCCATATGAGCAAACAGAAACCCGAATTTCTGGATTGAGAAACCATGACATCTCGCTGGACCACTGCAGTACTGGACACCGATCAACCCGGCGGCTGGGCCGTGGCGCGCAGCCCCGAGGGTTTCCTGTTCGATGACAACGGCGCGCTGTTCCCCCGGGAATGGCTCAAGCGCCAGGACTTGTCCATCCTGGCCGAGCACGGTATCGGCCACCTTGATGGCGAGCCGGTGTACCTGCTGGAACTGCACAGCACCAGCGAGGTGCCGGGGTGCAACTGGAAAGGCCTGCGGGCGTTCATGCTCGACGGCGATCACACGATCTACAAAGTGCTGGGTTACGCGGCGCAAATCGGGACCTGGGCCCGTGAGCACCGGTTCTGCGGCAATTGTGGTCAGGCCATGACCCAGGTGCCGCGGGAGCGGGCGATGTATTGCCAGCCCTGCGATCTGCGCAGTTATCCGCGGATTTCGCCGAGCATGATCGTGCTGGTGACCCGTGGCGATGAGATCTTGCTGGCGCGTTCACCGCGTTTTGTCACCGGGGTCTACAGCACGCTGGCCGGGTTTGCCGAACCTGGGGAGTCGGCCGAGGATTGCCTGATCCGCGAAGTGCGCGAGGAAGTGCAGATCGAGGTGAAGAACATTCAGTACATGGGCAGCCAGTGCTGGCCGTTCCCGCACTCGATGATGCTCGGCTTCCATGCCGAATATGCCGGTGGCGAGATTGTCTGTCAGGAAGACGAGATCGAAGACGCCCAGTGGTTCAACGTGCACGCTCTGCCGCCGTTGCCGGCGTCCAAATCGATTGCCCGTTACCTGATCGACGTCTATGTGGCGCGGCGCTTAGGCCACGCTGAACCAGTGTTGCCAGGCTAGGCGCACGGTCAACCCCAGCACCACGGTGATGAACACCGGACGAATGAACTTGGCGCCGCCGCTGATCGCGGTGCGCGCCCCGAAGAATGCGCCGACCATCACCGACAGGCCCATGCTCAGGCCGATGATCCAGTCCACCTGCCCGGAAAACACGAACACCGACAGCGCCGCAATGTTGCTGACGAAGTTCATGCTGCGCGCCACGCCGCTGGCCTTGACCAGATCGATCGGGTACAGCAGCAGACTGCTGACAGTCCAGAACGCGCCAGTGCCGGGGCCGGCCACGCCGTCGTAGAAACCGAGGCTGAAGCCCTGGGTCGATTGCCACTTCTTTTTGATCGGTGCATCGCTGTCCAACGGCGCTTTCGGCGTGCCGCCAAACAACAGGTACAGGCCACAGGCGAAGACGATCACCGGCAGCATCTTGTTCAGCCATTCGGCGGGCAGGTAATGGGCGACGATGGCGCCGGTCAGCGCACCGACCAGCGTGCCGACGATAGCGTGCATCCACTGTTTGGGGTGGAACAGCTTGCGTCGGTAGAAAGTGAAACTGGCGGTGGCCGAACCGAAGGTCGAACTCAACTTGTTGGTGCCCAGCACCAAGTGCGGCGGCAGGCCGGCGGTGAGCAACGCAGGCGTGGTCAACAGACCGCCACCGCCGGCGATGGCGTCGATGAATCCGGCAATGAAAGCGACAAGGGCCAGAACGGCCAGGGTGGTGAGGTCAACGCTGAGTTCGAAAGGCATGGAATCGGCTTATTCGGCAGGTTGCAGAGCTGGGCTGCGGGGAGGGCAGCCATGTTACTCATTTCCAGGTGTTGCGGCGACCCATGTGGCCCTATCGCGAGCAGGCTCGCTCCCACATTGGAATGCATTCCCACTGTGGGAGCGAGCCTGCTCGCGATAGCTTGGGTCCAGCCACTTCAAATCCCAACTGTTGCCCACCCAACACGCTAACAACAAATCACCCTCTCACCATGCATGCCGATTGCCGGAAGCCCCAATAAAACCGGTCTTCAGGGGCTGGCACGCTTGCTGCTCTAGCTCTCTCATCTTCATCAACTGTCCCGAGGACACGCCAATGAGTCAGCAAGCCGTTAAATTTGCCTACTGGGTGCCGAACGTCAGCGGTGGGCTGGTGGTCAGCAAGATCGAGCAACGCACTGATTGGGGCATCGACTACAACCGTAAGCTGGCGCAACTGGCCGAGGCGGCGGGTTTCGAATACGCCCTGACGCAAATCCGCTTCACTGCGGGCTACGGCGCCGAGTTCCAGCATGAATCGGTTGCCTTCAGCCATGCGCTGCTCGCGGCCACCAGCAAACTCAAAGTCATCGCCGCCATTCTGCCCGGGCCGTGGCAACCGGCGCTGGCGGCGAAACAGTTGGCGACCATCGATCAACTCACCAACGGCCGGATCGCGGTGAACATCGTCAGCGGCTGGTTCAAGGGCGAATTCCAGGCGATTGGCGAGCATTGGCTGGAGCATGACGAGCGCTACCGTCGCTCGGAGGAGTTCATCCGTTCGCTGCGAGGGATCTGGAGTCAGGACAATTTCACCTTTCGTGGCGATTTCTATCGCTTCGACAACTACAGCCTCAAGCCGAAACCGCTGGGCCGGCCGGAAATCTTTCAGGGCGGCAGTTCTCGTGCCGCGCGGGACATGGCGGCACGGGTGTCGGACTGGTATTTCACCAATGGCAACAGCGTCGAGGGCATCAAGGCGCAGGTCGATGACATTCGCGCCAAAGCGGCAGCGAACCAACACTCGGTGAAAATCGGGGTAAACGCGTTTGTCATCGCTAGGGATACCGAGGAAGAAGCCAAAGCAGTGCTGGCGCAGATCATCGATCAGGCGGACCCGGAAGCGGTGAATGCCTTCGGCGATGCGGCGAAACAGGCGGGCAGAGCGTCGCCGGAAGGTGAGGGTAACTGGGCCAAATCGACCTTTGAAGATCTGGTGCAGTACAACGACGGTTTCAAGACCAACCTGATCGGTACGCCACAGCAGATTGCCGTGCGGATCGTGGCGTTGAAGGCGGTGGGCGTGGATCTGGTATTGGCGGGGTTTCTGCACTTTCAGGAAGAGGTGGAGTATTTCGGCCAGCGGGTGTTGCCGTTGGTGCGGGAACTGGAAGCCAAAGCGCAATCGATCCAGACCGCCGAAGTAGCCTGAAAATCCCTCCTGCACACTATGCAGGAGGGATCGGCTACTTAATTACAGACCCAACTCGGACAACCCCGGATGATCATCCGGGCGGCGACCCAGCGGCCAGTGGAACTTGCGTTCGCTTTCCTTGATCGGCATGTCGTTGATGCAGGCGTAACGCTGGAACATCAGGCCGTGCTCGTCAAATTCCCAGTTCTCGTTGCCGTAGGAACGGAACCAGTTGCCCGAATCGTCGTGCCACTCGTAGGCGTAGCGCACGGCAATGCGGGTGTCGGAGTAGGCCCAGAGCTCCTTGATCAGGCGGTAATCCAGTTCCTTGGCCCATTTGCGGGTCAGGAAACCCTTGGCTTCTTCGCGGTTGTTGGCGAACTCGGCGCGGTTGCGCCATTTGGTGTCCAGGGTGTAGGCCTGCGACACGCGCTCCGGGTCCCGGGAGTTCCAGCCATCCTCGGCCAGACGAACTTTTTCAATGGCTGATTCACGGTTGAACGGTGGCAATGGCGGACGAACTTCGGCTGCAGTAGACATGTTTGTCTCCCGATCTGTTAACAGTTAAACAACTTGTCAGGCTTATTAAGGCGTTACAGGTCCAATAACTTTCGCGCCATGCATTGCGCATTATCGGCGGCACTGTGATCACCCATCACAAGCGCTACGGTAATGGCGCCGTCAATCAGGATCAGCAACTGTTTGGCCAGCAGTTGCGGGTCCTCGGCCCCATGTTCGGTACACAGCTCGCACAGGTAGTCGAGCAGTTTCTGTTTGTGGTCTTTGGCGACCAGGCGAACCGGATCCTCGGGATCGCCGGTCTCGCCACTGGTATTGATGAAGGCACAGCCCCGGAAGCCTTCCGAGGCGAACCAGCCCTTGAGCACGGTAAACAGGTTGAGCAGGCGGTCGGCCGGGGTCTCGGCCTGATCGACGGCGCTTCTGTACCAGTGCATCCAGCGCACGTCGCGGCGTTGCAGGGCGGCGACGGTCAGCTCCTCCTTGTTGGCGAAGTAGCGGTAGATACTCTTTCTGGAAACGCCGGCGGTTTTCACCAGAAGATCCATGCCGGTGGCGGCGATGCCACTTTTGTAGATCAACTTTTCGGTGACATCCAGAATGATGTCTCGGGTTGTGTCGTTGCGTGTGATTTCGTTCATGTGGTGAACAGTAGAACGATCGTTCTCCTTGGTCAAGCGGATATTTCTTTCATCTGGAAGATAGCGATCGCCAGCAGGCCGGCTCCCACAGAAAAATGCATTTCAGCCGAGGGAACCTGGCGGCTGGTGATGAAGTCATTACAGACACTCACAAGACCCGAAGGAGTTGATGGTGTAAGCTCTCGGGTTCTTCGGATTCGACCCATTGCGAGCCCTATGCCGTTGCTTTTCAAACGCTCTCTGCTGCCCAAACTGCGCAGCTTTCCGCTGACCGCCGAGGCCGTGACGATCCTGCCCGGCGCCGCCGATTTCCGTCGTTGCCTGCTGGAGAAAATCGCCCAGGCGACCCGGCGCATTTACCTCGTCGCGCTTTATCTGCAAAACGATGAGGCCGGCCAGGAAATCCTCGATGCCTTGCACGCCGCCAAACTCAAGCGTCCCGAGCTTGAAATCGCGGTGGTCGTCGACTGGCTGCGGGCCCAGCGCGGCTTGATTGGTGCCGGCAAGCAGCCGGGCAATTCGGCGTGGTATCAGGAAATGACCCGCACCCACCAGAGCGTGGTGCCGGTCTACGGCGTGCCGGTGCAGACCCGCGAGCTGTTCGGCGTGCTGCACCTCAAAGGCTTCGTGATCGACGATTGCGTGGTCTACAGCGGTGCGAGCCTGAACAACGTCTACCTGCACAAATTCGACAAGTACCGTTTCGACCGTTATCACGTGTTGCAAAGCCGCGAACTGGCGGACTCGATGCACCATCTGGTCAAGCACGGCCTGATCGAATCGAAAGCGGTGCATCGCCTCGACCTGCCGAACCTGCCGACCACCCGCAGCCTGCGCAACGACATCGGCGACCTGCGCAGCCGCCTCAAATATGCGGCGTACGACACCAGTGCCGGCAGCACGGCGCACACTGGCCTGTCGGTCAGCCCGTTGCTGGGTGTGGGCAAGAACAATCCGCTGAACCGGGTGATTCTTGAGCTGATCGCCAGCGCCCAGAAGCAACTGACCATCTGCACACCGTACTTCAACCTGCCGCTGGGGGTGATCCGCGAGATCAACCGCGCACTGGCGCGCGGCGTGAAGATCGACATCGTGGTCGGCGACAAGACCGCCAACGACTTCTACATTCCGCCGAGCGAGCCGTTCAAGGTGATCGCCGCGCTGCCGTATCTCTACGAGATCAGCCTGCGCCGCTTCGCCAAGCGGCATCAGCGCAACATCGACAGCGGCCAGTTGAACCTGCACCTGTGGCGTGAAGGCGACAACAGCTATCACCTCAAGGGCATGTGGATCGACCAGCGCTACACGTTGCTGACCGGCAATAACCTGAACCCGCGGGCGTTTCGGCTCGATCTGGAAAACGCCTTGCTGATCGATGACCCGAAAGGCGAATGGCTGGAGCCGCGCCGCCTGGAGCTGGAGAACATCTTCGTTCACACCACGCGGATCGCACGCTTCCAGGATCTGGAAGCCCTGCCGGATTACCCGGCCGGGGTGGCCAAGTTCCTCAAGCGCGTGAGCCGGGTGCGGGTCGAGCGGCTGCTGTATCGCATTCTCTAAGACACAGAATTTTCGGCGCCGCTAAAAATGCCTTCGCGAGCAAGCCCGCTCCCACACAGGGTCTTTGTTGAACACAAAATTGTGCTCAGCGAAGATCCAGTGTGGGAGCGGGCTTGCTCGCGAAAGGGGTAGAACGGGCGCTACACGTCTCAGTTCAAACCCAGTTTCCCACGCAATGTGGAAAGGTCTTCAGCCAGGGTATTGACCGGGCCGACCAGCGCCTTGCGGTCGTTGTCCTTCACCTTGTCGTAAGTCTCGAAACCGCCGTCCCTGGTCTTGTACTTGGCCAGGATCTTGTCCACGGTGGCGAAGTTCTTGTCGACTTTGGCGACGAAGGCTTTGTCCTGTTTCTCGATCTGCGGACGGAACAGGTCGACGATTTTCTTCGCGCCGTCGATATTGCCCTGGAAGTCGTAGAGGTCGGTGTGGCTGTAACGGTCTTCTTCACCGGAGATCTTGGTCGCGGCAACTTCTTCGAGCAGTGCAGCGGCGCCGCCAACGACTTTTTCCGGCGGGAAGGTCAGGCCGGCGACGCGGGTTTGCAGGTCCTTCACGTCCTTGTTCAGGCCATCCGCCAGGGCGTCCAGATCCTTGGTGCTCTTTTCCGAGAACAGCGAGTACTCGATGCGGTGGAAACCGGTGAAGTCTTCGGCTTTTACGCCTTGCTCGTGGTCGTCGACGCGAGAGTCGATGGACGCGTCGAGGTCACTGAACAGCTCGGCGATCGGCTCGATCGACTCGTAATAAACGCGGGTCGGGGCGTAGAGCTTTTGCGCGGTGACCAGGTCGCCTTTTTTCACCGCGTCGGTGAACTGCTGAGTGTGGCTGGCCAGTTCATCCAATTGTTCGGTGACGTAGATCTTGTAGTCCGACACCGGCCCCACCAGATCCAGAGGCGCGGTCGCGGCCAACGCCGACAGCGGGGTGTTGAGCAAACCAAGGGTCAGCAATAACGCGAGTGGCGTCTTTTTCATGGGGGCGGCTCCTGTTGAATTCTATGCAGTTGTTTTTGGTTGAGTAGCGTTGAGCAGCGAGCGACCGATGAAGTCCTTGTCGCCCGTGACACCCGGCAGGGTGAAGAAGTAACCGCCGCCGACGGGCTTGAGGTATTCCTCCAGCGGTTCGCCGTTGAGACGGGTCTGCACGGTGATGAAGCCTTTTTCCAGATCCGCCTGATAGCAAATGAACAAAAGGCCCATGTCGAGCTGGCCGTTCTTGTTCACGCCGTTGGAGTAGTTGAACGGCCGGCGCAGGATCAGATTGGCCTGACTTGCGGCGGTGCGCGGATTGGCCAGGCGAATGTGCGCGTCGAGCTTGGTCAGCTTGCCTTCCGGATCCTTGCTGTAATCCGGGACTTCGGTCTCATGGCTGGCGCCCATCGGCGCACCGGTGGTTTTGACTCGGCCGATGATGCTTTCCTGTTCCTGCAACGGCGTGCGGTCCCAGCGTTCGACAAAGTTGCGGATGATCCGCACCGCCTGATAACTGCCGTGGGTGGCCCAGGCCGGTTCATCACTGCCCGGTTGCACCCAGACGATGCGGTCCATGGCTTTGCCGTCGTTGGAATTCGGGTTGGCCGAACCGTCGCGGAAACCCAGGAAATTACGCGCCGATTGCGCCGGCACACCGGGCTTGGCCGGGGCTTGTGGCGGCACGCTGCCTTCCTGTTTCCAGCGCACCAGCAGCAGGTCCGGCAGGTTCTTCACGATGTCGCGCAGGGCGTGGATGTTGGTGTCGGCGGTGTTGGAGCAGAACTGCAGGCTCAAATCGCCGTGGCAGCAATCGGCTTCCAGGGCATCGTTGGGGAAACCGACCATGCGCACCAGACGCTTGGGTTTGGCGGACGCGAGGCCGAAGCGCTCATCGAACAACGATTCGCCGACGGACACGGTGATGGTCAGGTTGTCCGGCGTCACCACCGGGCCGAGGATTCCGGAATCCGGCGGCGGCAACTTCGGATCGATCTGCGCCACCGGGCCGCCCTTCATCAGGAACGCGATGCGCTCGTTGAGGGTGCGAAACAGGCGTTCGAGGTCTTCACGATCGCTGGCCAGCACATCGAACGACACCAGCATGCCGGCCGCCGGACGCGGGGTGACGATGCCAGTCTGGTGCACGCCATGGAAATCGTGGTGATCCTGGGTCTTGTCGCTGCTCGGCGCTTCGGTGACTTGCGCAGGGGCGGCGGCCATCGCCGGGCAGCTCAGGGCAGTGCCGGCCAGTGCGACACCGGCGGCGCCCATGCCCATCAGTACGCGGCGACGTTGCAGGTTGAAGTGTTCGGAATCGTTCATCGGTATTCGTCTTCTGCTTACAGGCCGGAGAGGCCGAGGGCGGGATCAATGGCGTCGAGGGCGTCGGCCAGGGCCTTGGCCTTGTCGGCGATCTGCTTGCGTTGCTCACCGTTGACGGTGTCGTAACTGGCGTAGCCGTCCTTGACCTTGAAGCCGTTCAGCGTGGTATCGAAATCAGCCAGTGCGCCGTCGATTTTCGGCAGCAGGTCGGCGGCGGATTTGCTCAGCAGCGGGCGCAGCAATTCGACGACTTTGTGCGCGGTTTCCTGATTGGCTGCGAAGCCGTTGAGATCGCTGTGGCTGTAGCGTTCCTCTTCGCCGCTGGCGGCGCGCACGTCGGCGAGGGTGTTGAGGTTGCGCACGACGATTTCCACCAGTTGCTCCGGCGGCAGCGATTGGGCCAGCAGCTGTTGTTTGAGCGTGGTGACGTTGTCGAGCAAGCCTTGGGCAATCGGTGTCAGCCCATCGAGTTTGCGTTGCTGGAACAGCGCGTATTCGAGGCGGTGGAAACCGACGAAGGCCGGATCCTGCTCGCGTTTTTCGAAGTAATCGGCGCGGGCGTTGATGCTGTTGTCCAGTTCCGCCAGGCGTTGTGCGGCCGGGGCCAGACGCTGGTACGCGGCGCGGGCCGGCAAATACGACGCCTGGGCCTGGGCCAGATCGCCGCTGTCGATGGCTTGATTCAGCGCCGTCACGGCTTTGATCAGCGCGCTGCCCTGGCTGGCCAGGTAGACGCGGAACTCCGACAGCGGCCCGACGAAGGCAACCATCGACGGCTTGGCCTTGGCGGCGGCATCCGAAGCGGCGGTCGGCGTCACGTGCAGGGTGCCGCGCGGGTTGCTCAGCAGGCCACAAGTGATGGCGTAGTCGCCGGGTTGCAGGTTGGCGTTGATCACCTGGCTCAGGCCCGGCGCGATGTTCTCGCGCTCTTCGATCACCAGCACGCCGTCGAGAATTTCCCACTCCACCGCCCGGTCGGAGCGGTTGACGATGCGGAAACTGGCGCGGCCGGCCGGCACCGTCAGGGCGTTCGGTTCGCAACTGTGCGGATGGATGTTGACCACCACTTCGTCACGGTTGTGCTGACGTTTGGCGGCGGCCAGTTTCGAGGCGTAGTAGAACAGGCCACCGGCGGCGATCATCACGACCACCGAACCGGCCACCGCCCAGCGCAAGGCGCGGGGAGGCGAGGCCTGAGGAATATTAGGCTTTGACATGAAGGCCCTTATTGGCTGGAAACGGAAGACGATTGGGCAGCGGGTTTGGGTGCCGGCATGAAGAACATGACCAGCGCCACCAGCAGATAAATCAGGTAAGCGCCGAGGGTGCTGACGGTCGGTGCATCCTGATAACCGAACATGCCGGCCAGCACCGAGCCCAGCGGGCCGTCCATCGGCAGTGTCGCGCTGAAGTCGAAGAGCACGGTTTGCAGGTGGTTCCACACCCCGGCTTCATGCAGGGCCTGCACCGAGTTGGCGAGAATCCCGGCGGCGACCACAAGGATGAACAGCCCGGTCCAGCGAAAAAACGCCGACAGGTTCAGGCGCATGCTGCCGCTGTAGATCAGGAAGCCGACGACGATCGCCAGAATCAGGCCGAGCAGGGCGCCGATCGGCGCGGCAGGGCCTTCGCTCTGCTGGAACACGGCGAGCAGGAAGAACACGGTTTCCAGGCCTTCCCGTGCCACGGCGAAAAACACCATGGCGATCAGCGCGATGACTTGATGCTTCGACGCGGTCAGCGCATGGTCGAGGGAGGCTTGCAGTGAATGCTTGATCGAACGCGCCACTTTGCGCATCCAGAACACCATTGAACTGAGAATGCCCACGGCGACGAGGCCGACCACGCCTTCGAACAGTTCCTGCTGCTTTTGCGGGAATTCGGCACTGACCAGCTCCAGGCCACCGCCGACCAGCAACGCCAGCGCAGCAGCGAGAAACACCCCGATCCACACCGCCGGCATCCACTGGCCACGGCCGGTCTGTTGCAGGTAGCTGGCGATGATGCCAACGATCAGCGCGGCTTCGATGCCTTCGCGCAACATGATCAAAAAGGGAACGAGCATTCGACGATCACTGTGTAACGGAATGAGGTTACAAGTTGTAACATAATGAAAGTCATTCTCACATGGCATTCATTGACATTTAGCTGAACCGGAGCTGAACGAGTCTGAACATCCACGTCGCCCAGCCAGCTGCGCTAAGATGCCCGCCACTCGAACAACAACAGGATTGCGCGCGTTCCATGTCGGAAAAAGACACCATCGCCATTCAACTGGTGCGCGAAGCACTGCTGCAAAGTTGTGCCCCGGGCGTGGCCACGGAAGAAGTCTTGAGCAAGGTCGGGATCGATCCGGCGCTGCTGTCCACCGACGACGCCCGTGTGCCGGCCAGCCAGTACGCGCGGTTGTGGCGCCTGTTGGCGCGGCGCGGCGATGACGAGTTCTTCGGCATGGACCCGCGCAAGCTGAAATCCGGCAGCCTCGAATTCCTCTGCCGCAGCGCCATGGCCCAGCCGAATCTGGCGGCAGGGCTGAGCAGTAGTCTGAATTTCCTGTCGTTGATGCTTGAACGTCTGCCGGCGCAACTGGTGCACCAGCAGAGTCTGGCGGAGATCGTGCTGCTGGAAGACGACCCGGAACCGCGCCGCGCCTTCACCTATTTCACTTACTGGATGATCGTCCACGGCGTGGCGTGCTGGCTGGCGGGGCGGCGGATTCCGATCCTGGCCATCGAGCTGCGCTGCCCGGCGCCGGATTTTTGTGATGACTATCGGGTGATGTTCTCGGAAAACCTGCGCTTCGACCGGCCACGCACGCGGATGATTTTCGCCGCCGACGTGCTGGATCTGCCGATCAAGCGCAGCGCTGAGGAGTTGAAGCGCTTTCTGGCCCATGCCCCGGCCAACATTCTGGTGAAGTACCGCGACCCGGAAAGCCTCGCCAGCCGGATCAAGCAGGATCTGCGGCAGCTGCCCGCCGAACACTGGCCGGAAACCGACGCACTGGCCCAGCAACTGTGCATGTCGGCCTCGACCCTGCGCCGACGTCTGGCGGAAGAAGGGCAGACCTATCAGGGTTTGAAGGACAGCGTGCGCAAGGAGCTGGCGATCACCTGGCTGGCGGAGCCTTCGATCAGTTTTGCCGAGATCGCCACGCGGCTGGGGTTTGCCGATGCCAGCTCGTTCTACAAGGCGTTTCGCAAGTGGTCGGGGACTAATCCTGGGCACTATCGCAGCTTGATCCTCAACGAAGCGTCCTGACCCACACCTCCCACCGTTGATTCTCGTTCCCACGCTCGGCGTGGGAGCGATCAAAGTCCGGAATCTTGGCCAAACCAGTCATCCACTTTGAGGGCTTTGACCATTGCCGCAGCCGGCGTGCGGCGCGAGTATTCCTCTGTTGTTTACGGTTCCCCAACCTAATAAGAACAGAGGGATTCTGGCAATGCGCGATTACTTGTCTGCCACCGCACAGTTTGATTATCAGCACACCGTGGACGCCGCGCTCAGCGGCACGCTCGAGGCGCTCAACGCTTGCGTCGAATGTTGTGACCGCCACGCCTTGCCGGGGCGCATCGCCCTGTTCTGGGAAGGCCGCGATGGCACCAGTGCGACGTACACCTTCAGCGACCTGCAGGACAAAGCCGCGCGTTTCGCCAATTTCCTTCTCGCCCAGGGCGTGCAGAAGGGCGACAAGGTCGCCGGCCTGCTGCCGCGCAATATCGAATTGCTGATCACCGTGTTCGCCACCTGGCGCATCGGCGCGGTGTATCAACCGCTGTTCACCGCGTTTGGCCCCAAAGCCCTCGAACATCGCCTGAACAGCTCCGGCGCCAAAGTGGTGGTCACCGATGCCGCCAACCGGCCGAAACTCAGCGAAGTCGCCGATTGCCCGACGCTGGTCACTGTCGGCGGCCCGAAAGGCCAGGGCATTGTCCGTGGCGATTTCAGTTTCTGGGCCGAGTTGCCCAACCACTCCAATGTTTGTGAACCGGTGATGCTGACCGGCGAAGACCCGTTCCTGCTGATGTTCACCTCGGGCACCACCGGCCCGTCGAAAGCACTGTCGGTGCCGCTCAAAGCCATCGTCGCGTTCCAGAGTTACACCCGCGATGCCGTCGACCTGCGCCCGGAAGATGCGTTCTGGAACGTCGCCGATCCAGGCTGGGCCTACGGCATCTATTTCGGTGTGACTGGCCCGTTGTCGATGGGCCACCCGATCACGTTCTACGATGGCCCGTTCACCCTCGAAAGCACCTGCCGGGTGATCAACAAATACGGGATCACCAACCTCACCGGTTCGCCCACCGCCTATCGCCTGTTGATTGCCGGTGGCGATGAGTTCGCCAAGTCGATCAAGGGCAAGCTACGGATCGTCAGCAGCGCCGGCGAGCCGTTGAACCCGGAAGTGATCCGCTGGTTTGCCGACAACCTCGGCGTGGTCATTCACGACCACTACGGCCAGACCGAACTGGGCATGGTCCTGTGCAATCACCACGGCCTCGAACACCCGATCCACCTCGGTGCCGCCGGTTTCGCTTCGCCGGGCCATCGCATCGTGGTGCTCGACGAGCAGAACAATGAACTCGGCGTCGGCCAGCCCGGCATCCTCGCCATCGACCGCACACAGTCGCCGATGTGCTGGTTCGCCGGCTACGAAGGCGCGCCGACCAAAGCCTTCGTCGGCAATTACTACCTGAGCGGCGACACCGTCGAGTGGAACCCGGACGGCAGCATCAGCTTCGTCGGCCGCAGCGATGACGTGATCACCACTTCCGGCTACCGGGTCGGCCCGTTCGACGTGGAAAGCGCACTGATCGAACACCCGGCCGTCGTTGAAGCGGCAGTGGTCGGCAAGCCCGATCCGGAGCGCACCGAACTGGTCAAAGCCTTCGTCGTGCTCAACCCGCAATACCGCGCTGAACCTGCGCTGGCCGAAGAATTGCGCCAACACGTGCGCAAGCGTCTGGCCGCGCACTCGTATCCCCGTGAAATCGAATTTGTCAGCGAGTTGCCGAAAACCCCGAGCGGCAAATTGCAGCGCTTTATCTTGCGCAACCAGGAAATCGCCAAGGCTCAAGAGGCTGCGGCGCACAACGTTTCAGCTTGAATCAGGAAGTCAGTCATGCAGATCGAGAACAAGGTTTTTATCGTCACCGGCGGCGCGTCCGGCCTGGGTGCCGCTACCGCTGAATTGCTGGTGAACGCCGGCGGCAAAGTGATGCTGGTGGACATGAACGCCGATGCCGTCTTTGCCCAGGCTCAGCGCCTCGGCGCGCAAAGCGTGGTGGCCGACATCAGCAACGAAGCCGCCGCCGAAGCCGCCGTGCAGGCGACCGTTAAAGCCTTCGGCAGCCTGAATGGTCTGGTGAATTGCGCCGGCATCGTTCGCGGCGAGAAGATCCTCGGCAAGAACGGCCCGCACGCCTTGTCCAGCTTCGCTCAGGTGATCAACGTCAACCTGATCGGCAGCTTTAACATGCTGCGTCTGGCAGCGGCAGCGATTGCCGAAAGCGAAGCCAACGCCGACGGCGAGCGTGGTGTGATCATCAACACCGCGTCGGTTGCGGCGTTCGACGGCCAGATCGGCCAGGCCGCGTATTCCGCGTCCAAAGGCGCGATCGCCAGCCTGACCCTACCTGCGGCCCGTGAACTGGCGCGCTTCGGCATTCGCGTGATGACCATCGCCCCGGGCATTTTCGAAACCCCGATGATGGCCGGCATGACCCCGGAAGTACGCGACTCGCTGGCCGCCGGCGTGCCGTTCCCGCCGCGTCTGGGCAAACCTGCCGAATACGCCGCGCTGGTGCGGCATATCATTGAAAACAGCATGCTCAACGGTGAGGTGATCCGTCTCGACGGTGCCTTGCGCATGGCCGCCAAGTAAGGAGGATTTCCCATGACTATCTCCAATGATCCGATTGTCATCGTCAGCGCCGTCCGCACCCCGATGGGCGGTTTCCAGGGCGAACTGAAAAGCCTGACTGCGCCGCAACTCGGCGCAGCAGCAATCAAGGCGGCGGTTGAACGCGCCGGTGTCGCCGCCGATGCTGTCGATGAAGTGCTGTTCGGCTGCGTATTGCCGGCCGGTCTCGGTCAGGCGCCTGCGCGTCAGGCTGCGCTGGGCGCCGGGCTGGACAAATCCACCCGCTGCACCACGGTCAACAAGATGTGCGGCTCGGGCATGGAGACCACCATTCTGGCTCACGACATGCTGCTGGCCGGCAGTGCCGATGTGGTGATCGCCGGCGGCATGGAAAGCATGTCCAACGCGCCATACCTGCTGGACCGCGCCCGTGCCGGTTACCGCATGGGCCACGGCCGGGTGCTGGATTCGATGTTCCTCGACGGCCTCGAAGACGCCTACGACAAGGGCCGCCTGATGGGCACCTTCGCCGAGGATTGCGCTGAAACCAACGGCTTCAGCCGCGAGGCTCAGGACGCTTTCGCCATTGCCTCGACCACCCGCGCCCAGCAGGCGATCAAGGACGGCAGCTTCAAGGCCGAAATCGTTCCGCTGACCGTGACCGTTGGCAAAGAACAGGTTGTGATCAGCAACGACGAGCAGCCACCGAAGGCCAAACTGGACAAGATCGCTTCGCTGAAACCGGCGTTCCGCGAGGGCGGTACGGTAACTGCGGCCAACTCCAGCTCGATTTCCGACGGCGCCGCTGCGCTGGTGCTGATGCGTCAGTCGCAAGCGCAGAAACAGGGTCTGAAACCGCTGGCGGTGATTCACGGCCACGCCGCGTTTGCCGACACCCCGGGCCTGTTCCCGGTGGCGCCGATTGGGGCGATCAAGAAGCTGATGAAGAAAACCGGCTGGTCGCTGGATCAGGTCGATCTGTTCGAGGTCAACGAAGCCTTCGCCGTGGTCGGCATGGCGGCGATGACCCACCTGGAAATTCCTCGCGCCAAGCTGAATATCCACGGCGGCGCCTGCGCGTTGGGTCATCCGATCGGTGCGTCCGGCGCGCGGATTGTGGTGACCTTGCTCTCGGCCCTGCGCCAGAAAGGCCTGAAACGCGGCGTCGCGGCGATCTGCATTGGCGGCGGCGAAGCCACGGCGATGGCGGTCGAGTGCCTCAACTGAGGTAAACACCAAATCCCTTGTGGGAGCCAGCCTGCTGGCGATAGCGGTGTGTCATACAAGCAAATATTGACTGACAGACTTCAATCGCCAGCAGGCTGGCTCCCACAGGTTTTATGTTTTAAGGATTTGCCATGATTCCCAATGACGACCAACAACAAATCCGCGACATGGCCCGGCAGTTTGCCGAGGAACGGCTCAAACCGTTTGCCGCCGAGTGGGATCGCGAGCACCGCTTCCCGAAAGAAGCCATCGGCGAAATGGCCGGGCTGGGCTTCTTCGGCATGCTGGTGCCGGAGCAGTGGGGCGGTTGCGACACCGGTTACCTGGCCTACGCCATGGCCCTGGAAGAAATCGCCGCCGGCGACGGCGCCTGCTCGACCATCATGAGCGTGCACAATTCGGTGGGTTGCGTGCCGATCCTCAAGTTCGGCAACGACGACCAGCGCGAGCGCTTCCTCAAACCGCTGGCCAGCGGCGAGATGCTCGGTGCGTTCGCGTTGACCGAACCGCAAGCTGGCTCCGACGCCAGCAGCCTGAAAACCCGCGCCCGGCTGGAAGGCGATCAATACGTGCTCAACGGCTGCAAACAGTTCATCACCTCCGGGCAGAACGCCGGGATCGTGATCGTGTTTGCGGTCACCGACCCAAGCGCCGGCAAGCGCGGGATCAGCGCGTTTATCGTGCCGACCGACTCGCCGGGCTACAAAGTCGCTCGCGTCGAAGACAAGCTCGGCCAGCACGCCTCGGACACCTGCCAGATTCTGTTCGAAGACGTGAAAGTACCGGTGGCCAACCGGTTGGGCGAGGAGGGCGAGGGCTACAAGATCGCCCTGGCCAACCTCGAAGGCGGCCGCGTCGGCATCGCTTCGCAATCGGTGGGCATGGCCCGCGCCGCGTTCGAAGCGGCACGCGATTACGCCCGTGAACGTGACACCTTCGGCAAGCCGATCATCGAACATCAGGCTGTCGCATTCCGCCTGGCGGACATGGCGACCCAGATCGCCGTGGCGCGGCAGATGGTGCATTACGCCGCCGCCCTGCGTGACAGCGGTCAGCCGGCGCTGGTGGAAGCGTCGATGGCCAAGCTGTTCGCCTCGGAAATGGCCGAGAAGGTCTGCTCCATGGCATTGCAAACTCTGGGCGGTTACGGTTACCTCAACGACTTCCCGCTGGAGCGCATCTACCGCGACGTGCGAGTCTGCCAGATCTATGAAGGCACCAGCGACATTCAGCGCATGGTCATTTCGCGCAATCTTTGAGAAGGAATCTGCACATGAGTTACGAAACGATTTTGCTGGAAACCCATGGCCGCGTCGGCCTGATCACCCTCAATCGCCCGCAGGCGCTGAATGCCCTCAACGCGCAATTGGTCAGCGAACTGAACCGCGCGCTCGATGGTTTTGAAGCCGACGCGAACATTGGCTGCATCGTCATCACCGGTTCGACCAAAGCCTTCGCCGCCGGTGCCGACATCAAGGAAATGGCTGATCTGACCTACCCGCAGATCTACATGGACGACCTGTTCAGCGACAGCGACCGCGTAGCCAACCGGCGCAAGCCGATCATCGCCGCAGTCAACGGTTTTGCCCTGGGCGGCGGCTGTGAACTGGCGCTGATGTGCGACTTCATCCTGGCCGGCGACAACGCCAAATTCGGCCAGCCGGAAATCAACCTCGGCGTGCTGCCGGGCATGGGCGGCACCCAGCGTCTGACGCGGGCGGTGGGCAAGGCCAAGGCCATGGAAATGTGCCTGAGCGGCCGCATGATCGACGCGGTGGAAGCCGAGCGCTGCGGCATCGTCGCGCGGATCGTGCCGAGTGCCGAGTTGCTGGATGAGGCGCTGAAAGTCGCTGCAGTGATCGCCAGCAAATCGCTGCCGATTACCATGATGGTCAAGGAAAGCGTGAATCGTGCATTCGAAGTGAACCTGACTGAAGGCGTGCGCTTCGAGCGTCGGGTGTTCCATGCGGCGTTTGCGACGCAGGATCAGAAGGAAGGGATGGCGGCGTTTGTGGCCAAGCGGCCTGCCGAGTTCCAGGGCAAATAACGCGACGCCCTCAAGAGCCCCCTCACCCTAACCCTCTCCCGGAGGGAGAGGGGACTGACCGGGTTGTTTTCGGGAGTTGCACCGACCTGAGCTACCGAGTTGAACTCAGGCTTGAATAGCGCGGGATTGGTGTCTTCGTTTGGCAATTCCATAATCGACCGGGATGTTTCAGGTCGATGTCAGACCTGAGACACCTCGGTCGGCTCCCTCTCCCTCCGGGAGAGGGCTGGGGTGAGGGAAAGGGGCCGACACGGTCACAACTGATAGTTCTTCAACTCCCGAGCAATCACCATTCGCTGTATCTCGCTCGACCCCTCATAAATCTGGGTGATCCGCGCATCCCGGTAGTACTTCTCAACCGGGTAATCCTCCAGATACCCATACCCGCCATGAATCTGAATCGCTGACGAACACACCTTTTCAGCCATCTCCGACGCAAACAGCTTGGCCTGCGAAGCCTCCGACAGACACGGCTTGCCCGCCGTGCGCAGCCGCGCCGCGTGCAGGATCATCAAGCGGGCCGCGTTGATCTGCATCTGCATGTCCGCCAGCAGGTTGGCGATGCTCTGGTGCTCGACGATGGCCTTGCCGAACTGCACTCGATCACGGGCATAACCCAGCGCGGCTTCGAACGCCGCACGGGCGATGCCCAATGCTTGCGCGGCAATACCGATGCGTCCGCCTTCCAGGTTGGAAAGGGCAATCGCCAAACCTTTACCGCGTTCACCCAGCAGATTGGCTTCAGGAATGCTGCAATTGTTCAGCGTCACGGCGCAGGTATCGGAAGCGCGGATGCCCATCTTGTGTTCGGTGCGATCAACGATGAACCCCGGCGTATCGGTTGGCACCAGAAACGCCGAGATGCCACGCTTGCCCAGATCCGGATCGGTCACCGCAAACACGATCGCCAGCTTCGCCCGCTTGCCGTTGCTGACAAATTGCTTGGCGCCGTTGATCACCCATTGCCCGTCGCGCAGTTCGGCGCGGGTGCGCAGGTTGTGCGCCTCGGAGCCGGCCTGGGGTTCGGTCAGGCAGAAGCAGCCGATCACCGCGCCGCTGGCCAGATCCGGCAGCCAGGTCTGTTTCTGTTCTTCGCTGCCATAGTTGAGCACCGGGCCGCAGCCCACCGAGTTGTGGATGCTCATGAACGCGCCGGTGGCGCCGTCACCGGCGGAAATCTCTTCCACCGCCAGCGCATAAGCCACGTAGTCGACGTAAGTGCCGCCCCATTCTTCCGGCACCACCATGCCCAACAGGCCGAGTTCGCCCATCTTCGCCACCAGGGCGTCATCGATCCAGCCGGCCTTTTCCCAGGCTTGTGCGTGGGGCGCGATTTCGCCACGGGCAAAGTCCCGGGCCATGTCGCGGATCATGACCTGGTCTTCAGTCAATTCGAGATCGTGCATGGCTCAGCTCCCGCTCTCTGCGAAACCGTGGAAGAAACTCGCGACCTGTTCGGCGTGCAGCGCGGCCAGGGTTGGCGGGTTCCAGCGTGGTGATTTGTCTTTGTCGATCAGCAGGGCGCGCACGCCTTCGATCAGGTCGCCACGTTCGAACCACTGGCGATCCAGATGCAGTTCGAGGGCGAAGCACTGTTCCAGGCTCAGGTGACGGCCGCGACGGAGCATTTCCAGGGTCACGCCCATGGCCAGCGGCGAGCGGGTTTCCAGCAGGTCGGCGGTGGTGGTTGCCCATTCGTGGCTGTCGGCGACGGTTACGGCGCGCAGTTGCTCGACGATGCTCGGCACATCTGGCAAGGCGAAGAAGTGGTCGATGGCCGGGCGCAAGGCTTCAAGCGGCGCATCCGGCAGGGTTTGCACGGCGTGGCGGGCCAGCAGGTTTTGCAGATCCTTGAGCGGCGTGTCGTGCCACTCCAGATGATCGAGCTGTTCGTCGAGGATGCCGAGTTTGCTGCTCTCCAGATACCAGTCGGCCAACCCGCAATACAGCGCATCCGCTGCACGGATCTGCACGCCGCTGACGCCCAGATAAATCCCCAGCTCGCCGGGAATCCGTGGCAGGAAATAACTGCCGCCGACATCCGGGAAATAACCGATCGCCACTTCCGGCATCGCCAGACGGCTCTTCTCGGTGACCACCCGCAGATCCGCGCCTTGCACCAGACCCATGCCGCCGCCGAGAACGAAACCGTCCATCAGCGCCAGCACCGGTTTGCGGTAGTGGTGGATCGTCAGGTCGAGGGCGTATTCCTCGACGAAGAAATCTTCGTGCAGCGTGTCGCCGCTTTTGAAGCTGTCGTACAGCGAGCGAATGTCGCCACCGGCACAGAAGGCTTTCTCGCCGGCACCGCGCAGTACCACCGCGTGGATATCGGCATCGGCGGCCCAGACGTCCAGGTGCTGCTGGAGCTGGCGCACCATGTCGAGGGTCAGGGCATTGAGGCCGGCGGGGCGGTTGAGGGTCAGATGACCGATGTGATTGCGAACCTCGGCCAGCACTTCGTGCGGCGTGGCATCCATGGACGAAGTCCGCGGGGATGAAGCCTGAGCAGTCATCACTAACTCCCTGCTTTTATTGTCTTTATTCGAGAAACTCGCGCGCGAGCGTTAGCGGATCGTAACAGTGCAAATTTGCCGTGTACAACGGGGATATGTGCATGGGCTATCTGCATTTTTGCCTGATCTTGACCGGGGGAACTCCCGCGCAGAGAAGCACTGGCTGTCACTCCCCGCGAAACTGTGCCTGCAGCGAGCGGACGCATGACAGCAGTGCCTGCCGAGCCTCATCATGCGCCGCGGGATGGTTCATGAAACCATGGCGCATGCCTTTAAATTCCAGGTGTTCGACGCTCACACCTGCTGCACGCAATCTCGCTGCATAGGCACGGCCTTCATCCCGCAGAATGTCGAGTTCGCTGGTGATGATCAGCGTCCGCGGCAGTCCGTGCAACGCGTCGTCGAGCAGGGGGGACAACCGCGGATCGGCGCGCGATATGCCGGGCGGCAGATAGTGTCCGAGATACCATTCGAGCATCTGTGTGGTAAGGCCATGTCCTTGCGCGAACTGCTCGTGGGACGGATATCGGGTGTGACAATCGAGCAAAGGGTAAAGCAGCAGCTGAAAGCCGAGACACGGTCTTTGCTGCGCCGAGTCGCGCTGACAGATGACCGCGGCCATTGCCCCTCCGGAGCCACCGCCGGCGACCGCGATTCTCGAAGTATCAAGGCCATGCTCGCGACCCTGCCGTACGACCCACTGCAAAGCTGTCCAGCAATCATCCAGGGCTGCCGGAAACAGGTGTTCCGGAGGGCGGGCGTAATCAACGGCGATCACCGCACAGCCAGCCCAGTCACACATCAGTCGGCAGAAACCATCATGGGTATCCAGGTCGCCCGTGACCCAGCCGCCACCATGGAAGAACACCAGCACGGCAAAAGGCCCCTTGCCCGCAGGCCAGTAAAGGCGCAGCGGCAACCGGCGACCGTGACTTTCAATCGCCATGTCGTGAACACGGGTCACTTGTGCCTGACGCAACGCTGCTCTGGCGTCCTCTACGGTCAAAGAGGCCTCATTCATGACCGCGATCCCCGGTCGAGCGCGCCTCTGCCTCAATCTCTATAACGAATTCAGGGCCGATCAATCGTGCGACTTCCAGCAGCTTGGTGGTGGGTGGATGTTGATCAAAGAATTCCTTGTGGGCCTGGGCGATTTTCGGCCAGAGATCCATATTGCTGGTGTACATGCTGGTTGCAATGATGCGCGTGCGATCCGCGCCCAGTTGTTTTAGTGCCTGTTCGATGATCTCCAGGCACCGCAGCGTCTGGGCATAGGCGTCGCCGGGCTTGAAGGGTTTGCCGTCATCATCGAACGCCACCGTGCCGCCTACCAGAAGGGTATCGCCAGCCTTCAATGCTCTGCAGTAGCCGGCGATGGATTCCCAGGGGGCGGCAGAAAACACACGTTGAAACTCCATGGTTCAGACTCCTTTGCCAAGATTGATCGGAAGTGCCTTCAAACCCCGGAATTGAAGGTTGCTGTTGCGCCAGGTCGCAGGGCTGTCCACGACAAGACCCAAATCGGGAAAGCGCTTGAGCAGGGACGTAAAAACGATCTCGGCCTCCAGGCGGAACAGCGCCGTGCCCATGCAGAAGTGCTGTCCACGGCCAAATGCCAGATGGTCATGGTCAGCTCGACGGATATCGAAGGTGTCAGGGTCAGTGAATTTCGCAGGATCGCGGTTGGCGGAGGCTCGTATCAGATAGACCAGGTCTCCTGCCTTCATCGTGACGCCTTCGATCGTGACGTCTTCGGTCAGCACTCGATGGCTCAAGGAACCGGCGGCATCGAAACGCAGCATTTCCTCCACGGCCAGGTTTACCAGGGCCGGATCGTCTTTGAGGGCCGCATGCTGCGCAGGGTGTTCGAGCAAGTGCAGCAGGCCGATACAGAGTTGGTCAGCGCTGGTGGTGTAACCGGCAACCAGAATGAAGACAATCTGCGCCAGTACCTCGTCATCGCTTGCCGCACTTTCCAGACTCGACTCAAGCACCCGACTGACCAGATCGTCCCGGGGCTGGCGGCGGCGCTTTTCAATGAGGTCGGCAAAGTAGGCGTACATTTCTTCAATCCCTGCCAGCGCCTGTTCAGGCCCATAGTCGGGATCGTGGCTGCCGCCCACAAACATTACGATGTCCCTCGTCCAGCGCCGCAGTTTCAGGGCATCTTCGCGATCGATGCCGTACAGCTCGGCGAGGATCAGCGCGGGAATCCGGTCGAAAAGGCTGGCCTTGAGGTCGACCTGGCCTTGCAGGCCGGACAGTTCTCGATCGGTGATGTCCTGAATGATCTGGCGCAACGACTCAATGGCGCGAGGTGTGAATGCCTTGCCCAGCAACTGACGACTGGCCTTGTGCGCGTCTCCATCCTGGGAATACATCCATTGCGAGGCCAGGCGGACGAAGACGTTCAGCTGCTCGCGTTGTTCTTTCGATACGCGGGTGTCCACCAGTTGCCGCATACGGTTCGAGGAGTAACGGCGGGTATCGGCCTGGGCGGCATGGACATCGCCATAGCGGGTCAGAAACCAGGCATGCAAGTGATCGCACCAATAGACCGGTTGATGAGTTCTCAGGTACGCATACGCCGGATAGGGGTTCTGGATGGTGTAGCGGTCAGAGAAGTCCGGAAAGGAATGAATGGCCATGCTCACGCGTCCTCGTAGAGTGCAGCCGTGAAACGCTCTACGTAATCGGATTTGTCGATGGGGGCGCTGACCAGCTCCGGCGGTGGCTTGAGCAGATCGTCGATCTCGCCGAGCCGGGCTTGCGTCGCGTGCAGTTCCAGTTCGTCGCCAGCGACCGACAGCCCCCAAGGGTGCAACACCGGGGAAAAGACATGGAGCATGTCCTGAAGCGTTGCGGGCGAAACGAGCCGGTCGCGTTCGCCTTCGACCAGTATCAGGTCCAGCGCACGGGCGTAGGTGAGTGCCACGGCCTGGCGTTGGGAAAAGTCAGCACTGGCGCGGCATTGATCAACGATGAGCGACTCGATGCGCTGGGCGATGTTATGGGAGGCAAACCGTGGTCGGGTGATGGCGTCCCTGGCGACCTGAGCACACAGGATGCTGTTATCACCGGCGAACGTGGTGCTGATCTCGTGATCCATGCACAAGGTGACGATCTGATTGTCATGGTGAAACCCCTGGGACCCACAGAGCTGCCGGGTTGCCCGGATGACGTCCAGCCCCAGCCAGGTGCCGACGCTTTTGGCGATGGCGGCGAGAATATGCAGCTCGGTGCGCTTTTTCGGCTGGCTCCACATTCCCTCGAACCGGGCCAGGACCGCCTGTTCCAGCAGCTTCAGGGCCAGGACCTTGAGTTGCTCGACATACAACCGTTGTCGAAACAGGGCCCGGCTCAGCAGTGGCTGGTTGTTATCGGCATTCTTGACCAGTCGATGGCAAGCGAAACGATACCCCAGGTGGACACACAGGCTGGCGGCCCCGCAAGCGGCCGCAATAAGGAACAGGCGTTCCTGAATGAATGTCTGCATCGCGCACGTCAGGCGCTCCTTGCGCATGATGTCGCTGCTGAAGACGCCGTCTGGCGAGAATCGGGCATAGCGTTGCATCATCGCTTCCAGCGGTAGTTTCATTGCACAAAAGCGGATGCCGGCAACCTGATTGGCATGAATGCCGCCCTTCGGATCGCAGGTGGTAATGCGCACGCCCGGCAGCAATGGGCCGTTCTCGTTCTCGCGAATGCGCACTCGGAACCAGTGAAGTCCCTCATCCACGCCATTGACGATCAGACGTCCCAGTACCATGACCACCTGGGCCGCGTGCAGGGCGTTGCCGATCCAGAACTTGCAGGCTTGCGCAGACGGTGAGTCAAGGATCAGGCAATGGTTTTGCGAGTCGTGGATGACCGTGGTCTGCAGATTGCCGACTTCCGAACCCCTGGCGATTTCCGTGCAACCAAATGCATAGACGGCACCCAGTCGGTTGATTTCTTCACGGTAGTCACGCACCTGACGATCATCGCCATGAGCAAGCAAGGCATCGCCGGCAATCATGTGATCGACGATGCTGGCAATCAGGGAATAGTCATAAGCGCCCAGGTAGGCGGCGCGTTGAAGCAGCAGTCGGAAACCGGACTGACAGGGTTGGCCCAGCCACATGCCGTTGGTCATGTGGCCGCCGCCTAAAATGGCGCGCATACGATCGATGTTCAGATCCATGTATTCGCGTAAGGAAAGACGATGGCGCTTGCCGGGGTCGAACAGGGGCGTGCGCAGCAATTGCAGCAGTGGGTCGCTCATGAAACGTTCCTCTCGCAGATCTCGAAATCAGGGATTCGAAAACCACCAGATTTACGGAGCTGGTGAAGAACACATGTACCTGTGTACAACAGGCGGGGCATCGAGCGGACAACAGGTTACGCAGGCAATGCGGTGTTTTCTGAAGTGAACGGTTCAATCAAAGCGCAAAGCCAGCTCGCTTCTCAACGACGTTGAGCGTTTCTCCATGGCCAGACTTCCGATGTCATCGCTACTGGGCGTTACAGCGAGCCAGACTTCTTAGTGAAAGGCAGACAATTCTGTGCGGTACAGAGATGAAATCTAGTGACTCCCGATCATTTGGCAAGGTTGGCGAAGGGCCTTTTGTCGGAAGCACGCACAAGCGCACGCGCACAGTCTCTTCAATCGTCGAGGCGGGGAGCGATTCGGTCAGCTGAATACCTGACCAATGCTGCGCCGCTTGGCATGCAACTCACTGGCATGAATCAACTGTTCCAGATCCTCCGGCGTGACATCGATGAACGCCTCCATATCGGCCAGTGCCAGTTTCAGATCTTCGGCCGTGATGGACTGAATATCCACCGGCGCCACGGCCGGCGCCGGTTCTGCGGGGCGTTTCGGGTAGCGGATGCGGGTGAGGTTGTTGTAGGCCAGGGCGGCCAGCAGCAGGCAGGCGGCGCTGAGCATCACCGGTTCCAGGGCTTTCCAGTCCATGGCGATGGTCATCGGGTCGGCCAGCACCATGGTCAACGCCACGGCGCCGGCCGGCGGGTGCAGGCAGCGCAGCCAGCACATCAGGATCAGCGCCATGCCCGCCGCTAGGCACGCACTGCCCAGGGTTCGGCCGAGCACGTGGGCCACCAGCAACGCGACGACACCGGCGCACAGGTAGCCGCCTATGATCGACCATGGCTGGGCGAGGGCGCCGGAGGACACCGCGAACAGCAGCACCGCCGAGGCGCCCAGCGGGCCGATCAGGTGGTAGGCCACTTCAATGCCGAATACCTGACTGCACGCCCACACGCTGAACAACGTGCCCAGCGCCATGCCGATGGCGGCGCGGCTCCATTCGGTGGGGCGGGTGTTGATGGCGGCGGGCAACCAGCGAGCGAGCATGCAGAATCGATCCTTTGCGAAATTCAGGGCAAAAAAAAGGACTTGTCCGTAAACGCGGAAAGTCCTTCGAAGTGTTCCAACTATTGGGGGAGGAACGCGCACAGTGTGCCAAGCAATCACGATGCTGACAAATTCATATAAATGCAGTTTCAGTGCATTATTTATGCAGTAAAGCCACGCGCCGCCCACTCATGAAACACAGAAACCCGCCCATCGCCGTCAGTGCGCTGAGGGCGTAGAACATGGTCGGCGCCGGCGTGTGCATCAGCAGGAAACCGCAGATTACCGGACTCAGGGCGCCGCCGAGGGCCGCCAGGTTCTGCGCGCCGTAATAGCTGCCGCGCAGTTCTTCCGGGGCCAAAGTGTCGACGAACAGGAATTCCGACGGGTAAATGATCATCTCGCCGAGGGTGAAGATGAACATCGCGATGCACCAGGTCACCAGGCTGTCGGCCAGGCTGAAGCCGATCAGGCCGAGGATGAACAGGCTGGTGCCGGCGGCAATCCAGTAGCGCAGTTTTTCCCGGTTGAGGAAGCGACCGATCTGGTATTGCAGCAGGATCACCGCAATGGCGTTGCAGGCGAGCAGGGCAGCCATGGTTTGTAACGCCCGTTGCGAGTCTTCGACCACCAGCAGGTATTGCGACAGGTACAGGGTGAAGCGGCCGTGAACCACGGTGCTGAGCAGACAGCCGCAGGTGAACATGATCAGCGTGCGGTCGTTTTTCAGGGTGATCAGGGTTTTCAGGAAGCTTTGCGGCTGGCCGTTGGCGGCGACCGGGCTGGCATCCTTGGGAATCCCGATCATCAGGAAGATGCTGCCGAAAGCAATGCCGGCGGCAATCAGGAACGGCGCAATCGGGTAGACCCCGGCGATTACCACGCCGAGCATCGGACCCGTGGCGTAGCCGATGTTGGTCAGCGTATAGCGTAGGGAAAACGCCTTGGCCCGCTGGCCCATGGGCAGGTTTTCACTGAGGATCGCCTTGGAGCCGATCAAGAACAGCGCCGAGGCGGTTTCGGTGATGACCAGGGTTGCGGTGGTCAGGTAGAGGTCTTTGGCGAAGGTCAGCAGCACGAAGCCGATGGCGCTGGAGAGCATCGCCAGAATCAGCAACCGGCGCTTCTCGAGCCGGTCGATGATGTAGCCGCCGTACAGCGCAAGCAGGGTGGCGATGAACACCGCGATGCCCAGCAACAGCCCGACATCCTGTTGGTTGAGGCCGAGCTTGTTGCTCAGAAACAGCGTGAGCAACGGACTGGTGATGGCGCGGCTGACGACGATGGTCAGCGAAACGATCATCAGGCGGCGGATAACGAGCGAGTAGGTGGCCACGGAAAATCAAATGTCCTTATTTCAGTTATTTTTGTGCCTGGCTTCAGACCGGGTTGACTGCATCGCGAGCAGGCCAGTTCAAACGACACATTCATTCCATCAGCCACCGTTCCAGACCAGCCACCGAATCCAGCCTCTCGAGCCGCCGCAGTTGAGCGAGCAGAGCGTCAGCCTTTTCCCGTGGCAACACCCGCAACGCCAGACTGAAAAACTTCTCGTCCAGCGCCGCCTCGCTCAACGGATTGCCCGGCGCGCCAAGCGGAACCTCGACACACAGACTCGCCTGACGCCCGTCGCGGGTTCGAAGAATGACCAGCGGCTCGCCATCCTCCGACAGTCGCTCATCCACTTCAAGGCGAATGCGCGTCAGCCAGTGGGTGATTTGCGGATCGTTGCGCGGCTGCTCATCGTAAGCCTCGAGGCGGCAATGACCATGCACCAGTCGCGCGGCGAGGGCGTAGGGCAGACTCATTTGCGCGGCGGCCAGACTGCGGGTGTCGCGGCCGCCGCACATGTCGAGCAGAAACCCGCACAGGTTCACCTGGACGTCTTCCACCTGATCGGCGCCGACCTGCAATTGCTCCAGCAACAAGCCGAGTGCATCGATGGCCGAATGGGTGCCACGACACGCGGCATAGGGTTTGATCGAACAGCGCGCGAGTTTCCACACACGCCCCAATTCGGCATCCAGCGCATCCGGTTGCGCGCTGCCCGGCGCCAGGGTCTTGAGAAATCCACCCCAGACATTCTCGAACAACACCGACGGCCCACTGACGCCTTCACGGGCAAAACGCGCTGCGAGCAAACCACCCTCGGCCGCCCGGCCGCTGTGCAGTTTCTTGCTTTGCGAACCGTCATGGATGAACGCCCACAACCCGCCGCTGAAACTGCCGGCAATGCCCAGTGCCGACACGGTTTGCCCGACATCCAGCGCAAAGATCCGTGCACAGGCCGCCGCCGCGCCGAACACGCCGCAAGTGGCGGTGGAATGCCAACCGGCGCCGTTGTGCGCCGAATAACTGCCGCAGGCTTCCAGCACCCGCCGACCGATTTCGTAGCCGATGACCACGGCGGTGATGAACTCGCGACCGTCCACCGGCCGATCCACCAGTGACAGCGCCGCCATCACCGCCGGCAACACCACCGCGCCCGAGTGATCGCAACCGCCGGTGTCGTCCAGCTCCAGCGCATGGGCGGCGATGCCGTTGAGCAACGCCGCATGCCCCGCGCCGACCCGTAGTGACGAACCCCAGACCAGCGCGTTGCCCGGCTCCGCGCCGAACACCTGCCGCGCCTGAAGCCCCACCGCACTGTCAGCCCCGGCCAGCGCTGCGCCGAAGGTGTCGAGAATGTGCCGCTTGGCCTGTTCCACCAACGCTGGCGGCAGGTCTTCAAAGCGGGTCTCGACGCAAAACTGCGCCAGCCGCTGCATGCGTTCGGTCATACGAGGTAGTCCCGATAATGGCGTTCATACACCGACGCCGGATGATCCTGCGTGACCGGCGCCGCCGTTTGCGCCCACCACTGCGCGACTTCGGCTCCGGTGGCGATCCACACGTCGTCATGCTGCTGAATGCTTTGCAGCAATTCGCGCAGCACACCGATGCGTCCTGGCGTGGCGATGATTTCCGGGTGCAGGCGCAGCACGTAGCACAGGCCGAAGCGGTGAAATCCGGCGAAGTCCATTTGCAGGTTGCCCAGGGTGTGGCTGTAGGAGGCGATCCGCGATTGTGCCGGCGGCACGGCCGGGCTCAGGTTGAAGGCGAAGTAAGGCTCGTCTTCCAGTTCGTAATGCAGCGGCAACTCGACCACTTCGGGCGCGGTCGGGTGCAAGAACGGCAGGTCATCGCCACGCCATGATGACGACCAGTGAATGCCGTGATCTTTCAAGGCTTCGATGAAGCCCGGCGCGCCGTTGCCCGCCGGAATACGGAAACCGGTTGGACGCGCGCCGGTCAATGCTTGCAGCGCTGCACAGCCCTTGGCAACTTCCGCGCTCTGCGCCGACAGATCCAGCGTGTCGTAATCCTGATGACGGTAACCGGCGCTGGCGACTTCATGGCCGTCAGCCAGAATCGCGGCGATGTGCTGCGGGTTTTCCTCGGCGACGATGCCGGGCACGAACCAGCTGCTGCGCACCCCGACTTCCCTGAACAGGCCGAGCAAACGCTCGACGCCCCGTTGCGTGCCGTAGCGCCACACCGACAGCGTCTTGTCGCGCCCGGCGACTTCCGGGGCCTGGGTGAGAATGCCGTGGATGTCGTTGTAATCGACGGTCAGCACCACCGCGCAGCGTTTGCCGGCGGGCCAGAGGTTGTCAGCGCCAGCCATGGTGATGCTCCTTCAGCCACCAGCGGGCGACGTCGCGGCAGGTGGCGAACCACACGTCATCGCGCTGGCGCATGTGGTCGAAGAGTTTCTCCAGCAACAGGATGCGCCCCGGTTTGCCGGTGATTTTCGGGTGGAACAGGGTGGTCAGGCACAGGCCTTCGTCCATCGCGCCGTCGTACTCGCGTTGCCAGTTGTCGAGGGTCAGCTCGTAGCTGGCGGTGCGGTCGAGCCCGGACGGAAAGTTCGGTGCGCGGGTGTAGGCGAGGGAGGCGTAGTCGTCCATTTCCCAGCGGCCGGGAATCTCCACCAGCGGCGTGTCATGGCCGGGGACGTTGACCAGATACGGGCGGTCATCGCCGCGCATGCTGCTGGAATAGATGACACCGTTGTCGGCCAGCATCGCCGGCGTTTCCGCGCGCCAGTCACCCGACGGGGTGCGAAACCCCTCGGCGCGGATGTGCAGGTATTGCCAGAACACGTCGCGGGACTTGTTCATCACGGCCTGCTGCTGGTCCAGCGTCAGGGCGTAGAAGGATTCGTGTTTGTAGCCGTGGTAGGCGACTTCATGACCGCGCTCGACGATGGCCTGGCACTGTTTCGGCCAGTTTTCCACGACCCAGGCGGGGACGAAGAAAGTGGTCGGGATCTTGAAGGTGTCGAGCAGATCCAGCAGGCGCGGCAGGGCGCGGTAGGGGCCGTAGCCGCCGAAGCCGAAGTATTCGGGTTTGTGCCAGATCGAGTTGTTGAGCATGGCATCGCCGGTCGGGCCGTCGAGGTCGAAGGCCAGGGCGAGGCAGGCTTTGTGCTGGTCGGGCCAGGTCGGTTGCAAGGAGGACATCAAGGGTGCTCCAACTGTCTGAAGATGGGCACCTGACCTGTGGGAGCGAGCCTGCTCGCGATGACGGTATGACTGGCAGCATCAATGTTGAATGTGCCGGCCTCATCGCGAGCAGGCTCGCTCCCACATAGGGTCGCGGTGCCTGCAGCGTTACTTGCCGGCGTTGACGGTCACCGTCTTGATGGCACCCAGCTCCAGATCCCACTTCTTCAGGATCGCGCCATAGCTGCCGTCATCCACCATGCTCTGCAACGCCACTTTCACTGCCTCACTCAGCTCAGGCTTTTTCTTGCTCACGCCCAGCCCGGTGAACTGCACGGAGATCGGCTGGCCGACCGTTTTGTACATGTCCTTTTCCTGGGTCTTGAGGTACGACAGGGTTTCGCTGCCCTGCATCGCCGCGTCGATACGGCTCTGGCGCAGTTGGGCGCGGGCGTCGGCCGAGCCTTCGGTACCGATCACGTTGATCGCAGGTTTCCCGGCGGCTTCACAGTTGGCCTTGCTCCACTCGGCGATTTCCGCCGGGAACGTGGTGCGGCGGCTGGTGCCGACTTTCTTGCCGCACAGGTCGATGATCTCGTTGGTCGCGGTGTTCTTCTGCAAGGTGTAGAACTGCGGGCCGCTGGTGAAGTAGTCGACGAAGGTCACGCTGGCCTGGCGCTCGGCGGTGTCGGTCATGCCCGACAGGACCATGTCCACGCGGTCGGTGGTCAGGGCGTTGATCATTTGCTCGAAGCCGGTTTCCTGCCACTTGATCTTCACCCCGAGACGCTCGGCCAGGGCGTTGCCCAGATCGTAGTCAAGGCCAGTGAGCTTGTTGGTGGCCGGGTCCTTGAAATCCATCGGCGGATAGTTGGGCATGATCGCGACGACGATCTCGCCTTTTTCCTTGATGCTGGCCGGCAACTCGGCGGCCACGGCGATACCGCAAGACATGAGGGAGGTGAGTACTGCTGGAATGACGAAGTTCTTCATGGACGTTCTCTTATGAGTGTTGTGAAGGCCAAAGGGGCCTCAGGTTCGAACGGCAGAAATGAAGCTTTGGGTGCGC